>VOFH01004231.1_pt1 | contig 31765 bp, 48 predicted proteins | sample 5384091 | NCBI WGS metagenome assembly VOFH01 (sample SAMN12384727, study PRJNA508395) | human gut metagenome | isolation source: healthy gut G | host: Homo sapiens
CATTTTGACTGAATAAAATCCGCCTTTGCAAAATCTCCAGATTTTTCAGGCAAACTTTGAAGGCAAGGTATCCAATAGAAAAGCCCTGCGAGTGGCAGGGCTTTTTGCCATTATTAGAAATAAATGCTCAAAATCCAAACCAGGAAAGTTACAATCAGAAATGCCGCACCGATCACTTTCGATATTTGGAAAGGAGCACATCCAGCGTCTTTGCTCTGTTCTTACCATAACTCTGGGGCTGAGCACCGCCCAGCGCCGCCGCGCCGCCGCCTTTTCCCTCCTGCATCAAGACCATGATGATAATGACAATGGCCATCAAGATCAGCAGAACGCCGCCGATTATTTCAAATGCCTGCATAGTGCACCTCCGAGAGATTCTGTTTACCGTTGATATCATAGCATAGTTTATTGTTCTTTGCAATATTTTTTCGCAAAAAGCTTGGCAATCTTTTTCACAGCGCATAAATCAAACCGCTGCGGGAAATACTGTTACTGGTTATGCAGGAGCTCTATATCCCTGTTGCGTTTGAAAGGGCGCCTGGCAAAACCGTCAGGCTGCCGCGCCTGCGCAGGCGGCCTTTTTTTGTGTGTTTTGATTTTATAGCACTGTCCTTCGGCTCATTTCCCGGTTTTTATGCCTTCCTTGCCGGTGCTGGTTAATCCAGCAAGCTTGTCTGTTCGCCCAGGTCCTGCTCTTTTGGGATCGCTCCGGCCGCAGGCAGGGACTTCGTGCGGAACCGATGGGCATTATTCAGCATCCGATCTTCAAAAGGCACGACCGTATCCACCAGCGCATTCTTTTTCAGCGTCATTACAGCAACACCCCTGCGTATCCCGGGTCTGCTTGGGATGAATGGCCCCAGTATGGACAATCAGCATGCGGCCCCCGGTTGTGCGCAGTAAAAATTCCCGGTCCTCGGTACATAGAAGGCGCTCCGCCAATGAATCCTTTTTCCACTATAAGCGTTCGCCAGCTTTTTTCGGTTTGTCTTGGTCTCGTAGGCGCTCATTTCCACTTTTGCCGCTTTTCCTCCCCGGAAAAAAGAACAGCATATAGCCAGTGTATTCCTGTACAGCCGCAAAGCAAACGATCCTCTCCCCTTCGTCAAGGCCCAGCTTGGCCGGTACATAATCGCCCATCACACTGGCTTTGGTATCGTCAAAATCATACGCATGGGATTTATATACCTGCTGCCGGTCGGTAAAGAATAACAGGTGCGCCCGGTTGGTGCTTTCCATCTCAGAAAGGATCTTGGTCCCCTTCTTTAGTTTCTGCTCCGAACTCATGCGCAGAGACTGGGGGTAATCTTCTTGAAATACCCTTCCCGGAAAAAACAGGTGTACCGGATAATCGGGCGTTTCTTCCCCGCCTCCTCCCGGGCAGGCTGTGTATCGTAAAGGATCAAGCTGCGCCGCGGCTGAGCGTATTTTTTCTTGATCTGCTGCAGTTCCGAAATGATGATGCTTCGCACCTTTTTCTGATTCCCCAGGATTTCCTCCATCTGGGAAATCTCTTCCTTCAGCTCTTCCCTCTCATCGGTACGCTTTAGAATATACTCTCTCTGTTTAAATGCCTCAGCTTGATTTCTGCCACATATTCCGCCTGTATCTCATCAATCCCAAAACCAATCATCAAATTCATGACGACCTCGGATTCTTCCTCCGTCTGGCGGATAATGCGGATGGCCTTATCGATATCCAGCAGGATTTTCGCCAGCCCCTGCAGCAGATGCAGCTTTTTTTTTCTTTTTCAGGTCAAAGTACACCCGGCGCTTGACGCATTCCTCCTCGGAAGGCGGTCCACTCTTCCAACAGTTCCCGCGCCCCATCACCCGCGGATAACCGCCGATCAACACGTTGAAATTGCAGGACATGGTATCTTCCAGCGGCGTCATCGGAACAGTTTTTGCATCAGCCTTTCCGGGTCGACGCCCGCTTAAGGTCGACAGCGATCTTCAGCCCCGACAAATCGGTTTCATCCCGGATGTCGGCCACCTCCCGCATTTTGCCGCCCTTCACCAGCTCAACAATTTTATCAATAATCGCTTCAATGGTCGTTGTAGGAGGGATTTCAGTAATCTCCAAACAGTTGGCCGCCTTATCATAGTGATAACGGGCCTCACCCGAATGCTGCCGCGCCCGGTTTCGTAGATCTTACGCAGCTGTGCCTCATCGTAGAGGATATACCCTCCGCCGGGAAAATCCGGTGCGGTCAGAGTCGTCAGCAGGTCGTGATCCGGATTTTTCATCAGGGCAATGGTGGTATCGCACAGCTCCTCCAGGTTGAACGGGCAGATGGCGCTGGCCATGCTCACTGCAATGCCGATATTGGAGTTTAAAAAGGATGCTGGGAAACCGCACCGGCAGCAAGGCAGGCTCTTTCATGCTCCCATCGTAATTATCCTGGAAATCAACCGTATCTTTATCAATATCGGCAAACAGCTCATTGCAGATGGATCCAGCTTCGCTTCGGTATAGCGGGCAGCTGCATAAGCCATGTCCCGGGAATAGGCCTTGCCGAAATTCCCCTTAGAATCCACATAGGGTGCAGCAATGCCTGATTTCCTCGGGTCAGGCGCACCATCGTCTCATAGATGGCCGCATCGCCATGGGGATTCAGCCGCATTGTTTGGCCCACAATATTGGCCGATTTGGTCCGCGCTCCCGTGAGCAGCCCCATTTTATACATTGTGTATAAAAGTTTGCGATGGGCCGGTTTGAACCCGTCAATCTCCGGAATCGCCCGGGAGATGATGACGCTCATGGCATAAGGCATAAAGTTGGTCTCCAGCGTTTCCGTAATGGGCTGTTCTATCACTACGCCGGCGTTTTCAATTTCCGCTGCTATATTTGCCGCACGCTTCGGCGGCTCGGCCTTTTTCTTTTAGGAGCCATCGTTTTCCTCCTATCGTTTTCTGAATTTGAAATCTTATCCCCGTATTTTGCAGAAGCGTCCTATCGTTCCTCCGTTTTTACTGCAATCTTTCTGTCAGGAAACGTCTGCCGCATCCAGATAGCGGTAGCCATTCTCCGTGATAAACTCTTTTCTGCCTTCCAAATCCTTCCCCAGCAGCAGGTCAAACATCCGCGCGGTGGCATGGGCCTCTTCCGGATTCACCTTAATCAGCCGGCGGGTCTCCGGGTTCATGGTCGTCATCCACATCATATCCGGCTCGTTTTCACCCAGCCCCTTAGAGCGCTGGATGGTGTATTTTTCCTTTGATGCGGCCCAAAATCTCTGCTTTTTCCGTTTCGTTATAGGCAAAATAGGTCTTATCCTTCGTGTTGATCTCGTAAAGAGGAGATTCGGCAATATAAACATACCCCTTCTGGATTAAGGTAGGAACCAGCCGGTAAAGCATCGTTAAAATCAGCGTCCGGATTTGGAAGCCGTCCACATCCGCATCCGTGCAGATGATGACCTTGCTCCAACGCAGGTTGCCCAGATCAAAATTGGAAATCTCCTTATTGGACTTGCTCTGTACTTCCACGCCGCAGCCCAACACTTTCAGAATATCGATGATGATATCGTTTTTAAAAATTTTATCATACTCCGCTTTCAGGCAGTTTAAAATTTTGCCCCGCACCGGGATGATCGCCTGGAATTCCGCATCGCGGGACAGCTTGCAGGCTCCCAGCGCAGAATCCCCCTCCACGATAAAAATCTCCCGGCGGCTGATATCCTTGGTCCGGCAATCCACGAATTTCTGCACTCGGTTGGCAATATCCAACGATCCGGCCAGCTTCTTTTTCAGGTTCAGGCGGGTCTTTTCCGCATTTTCGCGGCTTCGCTTGTTGACCAGTACCTGGTCGGCGATTTTAGCCGCATCCATGGGATTCTCAATGAAGTAAATCTCAATGAATGCTTGAGAAAATCGGTCATCGCCTCATAAATAAATTTGTTCGTAATGCTTTTTTGGTCTGGTTTTCGTAAGACGTTTGGGTAGAAAAAGAAGAGGAGACCAGAACCAGACAGTCTTCCACATCCTGAAAGGTAATCTTGTTTTCATTTTTCAAATATTTTCCCTGCTGCTTTAAAACGGCGTCGATCTGCGAGACGAACGCGGCTTTTACCGCTTTTTCCGGTGCGCCGCCATGCTCCAGATGACTGGAATTATGGTAATATTCCAACAGCTTTATCCGGTTGGAAAAGCAGAAGGCCACCTGCATTTTCACCTTGTACTCAGGCTTGTCCTCCCTGTCCCGGCCGCGGCGCTGCGCCTCCCAGTACTGAACGCCGGTAATCGTTTCTTCACCGGCCAGCTCTCGGACATAGTCTGTAATGCCGTTTTCATAACAAAACTCCTGGGTTTCAAAGCCTTTCCCCACCTGGTTGCGGAATACAAACAACAGCCCGGCATTGACCACCGCCTGCCGTTTGAGCACCTCGGTATAGTATTCCACCGGGATCTCAATATCGGTAAACACATCCAGATCCGGCTTCCAGCGGATGCGGCTGCCGGTTTTTTTTCTGTGCTGTCGCCTCCTTGTGCAGACCGCCCACATTTTCACCTTTTTTCAAAACGGAGCGTATAACGATATCCGTCCCGGAATATCTCAACATCCATATACTCGGCGGCATACTGCGTAGCACAAAGCCCCAGCCCATTAAGCCCCAACGAGTATTCGTATCCTTCTCCCTCATTGGTTTTGTATTTGCCGCCTGCATACAGCTCACAAAAGCACAGCTCCCAGTTATAGCGTCCCTCGTTTTATTAAAATCCACCGGGATCCCCGCGCCGAAATCTTGTACTTCTACTGAACCGTCTGCAAAGCGGGTGACAATAATTCGATCACCCCTGCCTTCCCTGGCTTCATCAATCGAATTCGAAAGGATCTCGAAAAACAGAATGTTCGCACCCCTCAATCACATCAGAAACCAAAAACGCCCGGGCGCTTACGCACCCGATCCGCACCCTTTAGCGATTGAATGCTTTCGTTATCATACGTTGCCTTTTTGCCATAGGCCCTCCAAACATCAAAATTCTCTTTCCCACCGCTGTTTCCCGTCTCCTCCGGATCAGGGGATCCGGGCCGGCAAGCGATTCTTTCTTTTGTCATTCGTCCAAACATCCGGGCAGCGTTTTGCGGTTATCATACCACATTTTCTTTTTATTTGCAAAGCCGCCGGCAATCCTGATGGGAAACCCTATGTAGAAAAAAATTCTCCGGGTCAGCCGGAGAATCCAAGTCAACTTTCTTTACTGTAAATCAGAAGAAGCTTCCGGTTGTTCCGGATCCTGCTCTTCCCGATTCGGCTGAGAGTATTCCTCCACTGTATCCGGCATGGGAGCCAAATCCTCCGGGCTCCATTCCATTTGCCCGGTCATGATCTTTCTAAATTCTTCCCCATCGATCTTTTTCATGATGGTACACATATTTTGCCACTAAATGCAGCTGATCCATATGATCGGTCAGGATGCTTTTGGCTGATTCATAGGCATTGTCTACCAATTCACGAACCTCTACATCGATCTCCGCCGCCACATTTTCGGAGAAATTACGGTTTTGGGAAATATCTCGCCCCAAAAGATTTCTCCTTCATCCTGCCCATAGACTACCGGCCCCAGCTTTTCGCTGAATCCATAACGGGTAACCATGTTCCGGGCAATTTTGGAAGCCGCTCCAGATCGTTGGAGGCGCCGGTGGAAATATCGTCCAGTACCAGTTTTTCCGCCATTCGCCCACCCAGCAGCACAATCAGGGTTTCGCTCATATGCCGCTTGGTTTCATATCCAGTCTCTTCCACCGGCAGCGACATGGTAAAACCGCCCGCCATCCCGCGGGGGATGATGGACACCATATGCACCGGATCCTGCGTGGGGCAGTAATAGGTGCAGACAGCATGCCCCGCTTCATGGTAAGCGGTAAGCTTTTTGTCCTTATCCGAAACCTTATGGGATTTTTTCTCCGGCCCGGCAACCACCTTAATCGTCGCTTCCTCAATCTCCTGCATCGTAATCGCCTTGCGGTTGCGCCGGGCGGCGAGCAACGCTGCTTCATTCATCAAGTTTTTCCAAATCGGCGCCGGTAAAACCTACCGTTGTCTTTGCAATGACCGACAAATCCACGTCCGGACCGATGGGCTTATTCCGGGTGTGCACTTTCAAAAATGGCTTCGCGGCCCCCGCATCCGGATAGCCTACCACGATCTGCCGGTCAAACCGGCCGGGACGCAGCAGCGCCGGGTCCAGTATATCAATTCGGTTCGTAGCGGCGATGATGATAACGCCGGAATTATTTCCAAAACCATCCATCTCCACCAATAGCTGGTTCAACGTCTGTTCCCGCTCATCGTGACCGCCGCCAAGGCCAGCGCCTCTATGCCGGCCCACTGCGTCAATTTCATCGATAAATACAATAGAGGGAGCATTTTTTCTTGGCCTGTTCAAACAGATCGCGAACGCGGGAAGCGCCGACACCCACAAACATTTCCACAAAGTCCGGAACCGGAGATAGAGAAAAACGGAACGCCCGCTTCTCCCGCCACCGCCCGAGCCAGCAACGTCTTACCGGTTCCGGGAGGGCCCATCAGCATAACCCCTTTGGGGATACGCGCACCAATTCATTGAATTTCTTAGGATTTTTCAAAAACTCCACGATTTCAACCAGCTCGGCTTTTCCTCTTCCGCACCGGCTACATCGGCAAAAAGTGGTTTTTTGCCGTCTTCCGCTGTCCGGACCTTCGCTTTTGCAAAGCTCATGGCTTTGCCTGTGCCGCCGCCGGCTTGGCGCATCATCATAAACCATAAGAAAATCATCGCGCCAATTAAAAGCAGATAAGGCAGCATGCTTAACCACCAGGGCGCATCCTTAGGGCCGAATGAAATCGACCTTCATCGGCGCATCCGGGTGGTTTTCGTTATAGGCTTCAATCAGCTCTTTGGTATCCTCATAGAACATATTGACGCTGGCTACCCGGTAACTGATGATCGCCGTCTGCCCCGCGTCGTTTTGGATCCGCATGCTCATTTCGCCGCTGCTGACGTCGAGCGTAAATTCCTGCACCTGTTCCTCTTCAAAGTAGGAAATAATTTCATAATATTTAGGCTGTTCCTGGTCCGACATCATGGATACGGCAAAATAAATCGTCATCATCAGCATGGCCAGAATAACGATATACACGCCAATTCCTTTGGACGCTTTTTCTGTTCAAACGCTTCACTCCTTGTTTCTTCCCACCGGGAAGGTTATTTCTCATAAATTTCAGGTTTTAAAATGCCGATATAAAGGGAGGTTTCTGTATTTTTCCGCATAATCCAGACCATACCCAACAATGAACTGATCCGGTACCACAAAGCCGACGTAATCTGCCTTGACCGGCGCTTCACGCCGATCCGGCTTATCCAGCAGCGCGGCGATACGGATGCTGTTAGGATGCCGCTCGCCGAGCATTCCTTTGAGGTAATGCAGTGTTTTCCCGCTGTCCAGAATGTCTTCCACGATAATCAGGTCCCGGCCTTCCAAAGGGACATCCAAATCTTTCATTATTTTAACCACACCGGAGGTTTTACCCCGGCGCCGTAGCTGAAACCATCATAAAATCAATCTGGCAGGGAATCTCAATGGCGCGCATCAGGTCGCTCATGAATACGACTGAGCCTTTGAGCACACTGACCAAAAGCGGATTTTTTCCTGCATAGTCCTGGGAAATCCTTTGACCCATCTGCCGCACCTTTTCGGCCAGAGTTTCCGGGGAATACAAAACCGACTGGATGTCTTCTCTCATAGCGCTTCCTCCTCTATGTCAATCACCAAAAACGCACTGTCTCTTTCGTCGGCAGAACCCGCTCGTCCGCACCGAGCCCGTACACCCCAAACCGGTGATTCCTCGTCGGAAAGGACCGGGATCCGGCTGCGCTGCCGCGGCGGTATCTTCTGCTCATTCCACCATTTCCGCAACGGCTTTCCCCACCTTACGGTGTGCAAGGCGCAGATAATCCCCTTCTTTTTTGCCTCAGAAAAAGTCTACCGTATATTTTATCATAGTCAATCGTTTTTTTAAGATGTTACATTCACGTTTCTGTAAGTTTGTAAATTGTTCACAATTTAGCAGCCTGAGACAGCCGCTGGCCAGTGAATTTTCCGGCAGTTTGCCGGGCCCACCTCCAGCGGCGCCATCTGGAATTCGCCCTCATCACGGCAGATGGAAAGAAGCCCTGCGTTCCATTCCAGCCAGCAATTCTTTTTGCAGCTGGATACGTCCCCTTTTTGCCGCAGCAACCGCTGCGCCGCTTCCATCTGGACCGTTTCGCAGGAAACATGATGGCTGCCAAAATAACGGCGCAATACCCGAAACAAAATCGCCAAAGGAAGCTCGCCCAGTACCCCGGCATCCAGGCCGGACGCCTGCTGCGCTTTTTCAAATGCTTCGTCCGCCGTCTGCTCAAAAATGCCTCATCTTCTTCCAGATGCCCCAGCATCCGGCTGTAGAGCGGATAAAAAGAAGGCTGGATCGCTTGCAGAGCGGGGAATAACTGTCTGACGGACGCGATTCGGTATAGTCAGCTGAAAAGTTGGTCGAATCTGTCACATAGCGGATTTCATTTTCCTGGCAGTACGATTCGATTTGCTCTCTGGTGCAGAAAATCAGCGGCCGGATCACCTTCCCTGTACTGGCGGGATAGAGCAAAGCCCTTTCAGCCCCGTCCCCGCAGCAGATTGATAAACGTGGTCTCCGCCCGGTCGCTCAAGGTGTGCGCAGTCGCTACCAGGCCGCCGTCAGCCGCCTGAAAAAAGCCGCTGGTAGCGTACCCTCCTGCCAAACAGTTCCACTGATTCGCCTGCATTTTTGCCCCGGCAGCCACATTTTCCCGATACACTTTCAGCGGCACCCGCCAATCTTCACACAGCTTGCGGACAAACGCTTCGTCCCGTTCACTTTCCTCTGCGCGAAGCAGATGGTTGATATGACAGGCCTGCAGGCCCAACATCCGCTCTTTTTGCAGCGAACAGAGGAAATGCAGCAGCGCAACAGAATCCGCTCCGCCTGACAGCGCGACCGTCACCCGGCTGCCATATGGCAGCATTTGATACTGTTCGACCGCCTGCAGCGCCTTATTCCTCATTGCGGTACATCTCCAGGTTGCTAAAGCGGGTATAGGCGCCCGTCCCACGCCAATTTCACCGTATCAGTTTCGCCATGACGGTTCTTCGCCACAATACATTCCGCAATATTTTGTTCTTCCGATTCCTTATTGTAATATGCATCTCGATATAAAAACCAAACGGCATCCGCATCCTGTTCAATGGAGCCGGACTCACGCAGGTCCGACAGCATAGGCCGGTGGTTATCCCTCCGGCTCTCTGGTCCACGAGACAGCTGGGATAGCGTAATGACGGGCACCCGAAGTTCCTTTGCCATAACCTTCAGCGCACGGGTCATCTCTGAAACCTCCTGCACGCGGTTGTCAATGCGCCGCCCGCTGGTCATCAGCTGCAAATAATCAATGATCACCAAATCCAAATCTTTCATCCTGCGCAGGCGTGCTTTTATTTCTCCTGGTGAAATTCCGGTGGCGTCGTCAATATAAATCTGCGCCTGGGACAAATATCCGGCTGCTTCGGCGAGCCGGTTCCAATCGTCGCCGGACAGGTTTCCCGTGCGCAGGGCATTGCCGGGAATGCGCGCCTCGCCGGACAGGATGCGGCCCACCAGCTGATCCCTGGACATCTATAGATTGAAGATGGCCACCTTTTTTCCCAGCTTGGCCACATGGGTGGCAATATTCAGCGCAAATGCGGTTTTGCCCATACCGGGCCGGGCCGCAATGAAAATCAAATCGGTCTTATTCAACCCTGTGGTAATCTGATCCAGCATCGTAAACCCGGTGGGAATGCCCAGGTACTGTTCCCGGTCGGCGCTGGAAAGCTTTTGCAGCCTGTCGTAGGTTTCGATGATAATTTCATCAATTCGCTGCAAACCCCGGCTTTCCCGCCCCTGCCGGATTTCAAAGATCCGCTGTTCCGCCGAATCCAAAAAGGTTCTTCGCTTCATTCTGCGGATCCGGGCGTTTTCAATCATCTCCCGGGCAGTTCCGATCAGACTGCGCAGGTAATGCTTTTCCTGAATAATGCGGGCATAAGCTTCCACATTGGAAACGGTGGGAACTACTTCGACCAGCCGCGCCAGATATACCCTGGCATCCTGCTCTGAGGCGAAAATCTCGTCGGAGATCACACCGTCCAGTACCGTGACAAAATCAATGGGCTGCCCGGCGCTGAAAAAGCGCAGCATGACAGAAAAAAATACCCCTGATGGCGCTTATCGTAGAAGCACTCGGGTTTTACATATTCCATGACGGTGGTCAGGCAGGACGAATCCACCAGCACGGCACCCAGCACCGACTGCTCTGCCTCTAGGCTGAACGGCATCGGCAGGTTCTGTTCCAAATAAAGGGTATCCTGAATTTGCGGCATGCCTGATTCCTCCCATCCTTTGACCGGCGCCAAAACAGGAAAACGACAGCCGCCTTTTCCCGGGCGGCCACTTTGTTATTCCTCGGTGATCGTCACATAAAAAACTTACCTTTGACTTCCGGATGCAGACGGACCTCTGCCTTGTAGGTGCCGAATGACTTAATCTCGCTTTCCAACACAATTTTCTTTTTATCAATGGCGGAGCCGAACTGCTTTTTGCAGATCTTCTGCAATTTCCTTGGTGGTCACCGCTCCGAACAGCCGGCCTCCCGCGCCTGCTTTGGCGGTGCGTTTGATTGTCTTTCCTCGATCTTTTTCCCCAGCTCGGCCGCCGCTTCTTTTTCCACCTCAGCTTTGTGCTGTGCGGCTGCCGCACGGTTCTTCAGGTCGTTCATCGCCTGGGCAGTGGCCCTCGATAGCCAGCCCCTTAGGCAACAGAAAATTTCTGGCGTATCCGTCCGACACATTAATCAGCTGCCTTTTTGCCGGAGCCCTTTACGTCTGCTTGCAAAATAACTTTCATGATTCTTCTCCTTTTGCTGCGTTATCATCTGCGTTTGTTATGCCTTCTGCTTTTCCTTTTCTTTCGGCCTTTGCTCAAAATACTGGTCGATCGCCTGCAAAAGCTTTTGACGAGCAGCCTCCATGCCGATCTCTTTCAGCTGCGCGCCGGCCATGGTCATATGCCCGCCGCCGCCCAGCGCTTCCATCACGACCTGCACGTTCATCAGTCCCATGCTCCGGGCTGAAAAAGAGACGCCGCCGTCGTACTCATACATCACAAAGGACGCCATGACGTCGTTGATCCCCAATAGCTCATCCGCCGCCTGGGGTGCGATCAGCTTAATATCCTCGCTGTATTCTCCGCTGGCAATGGCGCATCCCCGATAGATCTCTGCGGAGGCCACCAGCCGGGTCTTTTTCTGGTAATCGTCCATCGAATTGGAGAAAAGCTTTCGCACTTCGACGGTATCTGCACCTTGCTTACGCAGGTAAGCGGCCGCTTCGAAGGTGCGCACGCCGGTTTTCATTACAAAATTCTTGGTATCCAGCATAATGCCGGACAGCAAGGCCTCCGCTTCCATCTTTCCGATCTTGACATTGTCGCCGAAATACTGTACCAATTCCGTCACCATCTCCGATGCGGAAGAGGCATACGGCTCATGATAGAAGATGACCGCATTGTCGATATGCCCCACCATTTTCCGGTGATGGTCAATGACGACTACCGTTTTACAGGCGTTATAAACTTCTCTGGATTCCAAAATATGCGGCAAATGAGTGTCCACCACTACCAGCAGGGTCTTTTTCCCGATCAGGTCAACGGCAAGATCCGGTTCCACAAATGCGTCTGCGTAACCATTCTGCGCCAAGCGGTTGTAAAGGGAAACGCCAGGTTTCGCTGCCGGTTCAGCACGATCGCCGCCGGCTTTCCCATCTGCCTGACCGCTTTGTACATCCCAACTGCGGATCCCAGGCAATCCAAATCGGCAAACTGGTGCCCCATAATCAGAACATTTTCGGCAGTCCCGATCAACTCGGCCAGCGCCGAAGCCATAATACGGGTTTTTACTTTCGTGTGCTTTTCCACTCCCTTAGAAGTACCGCCGTAAAAAGAAAAGCTGGTGCCGGATTTGATCGCCACCTGGTCGCCGCCGCGACCCAGCGCCATGTCCAGCGCCTGCCGGGCCATCTTCTCGCTCTCCTGTAAACTGGAAGCACCCTGGCCTATGCCAATGGAAAGGGTAGACGGCACATTATCACTCAACGACACCTGCCGTACCTGGTCGAGAATGTCGAACCGCCGTTCAATCATCTTCCGCAGCTGCCGTTCCTCAGCCACAATCAGGAACCGATCCCGATCCAGCCGGCGCAGCAGGCAGTTGCCCTCGGCCATATAATTTTCGATGATCGTTTCCAGTTGCCCGATCGTCTGGGCTTTTTCACTTTCCTTGGCGTCCTGCATGAGCTCCTGATAATTGTCAATCACCACAATTCCCACCGAAGGACGGGATTCTTTATACTCGAACATATATTTTTCAGCGTCGTATCATCCACCAGGAAGTAAACGCTCACCGGTTCGCCGTTTTCTGACGGGATCGAGGCCGTGTGCACCGTATACAGCTTATCTTTATACCGAATGCTACTCCCTGTGATTTGGCCGGGTCTTTCGGGTCGGAACCGGCCACTATATCTGAAACCGGCAACCCAAACATATCCTCGCCTAAAAACACATCGTCCTTGCACATGCGGTTGTACCAGATAATTGCCCCATTTTGATCCGCTACGAGAATGGGAAATGGGATAACTTCCAGGCTTTCCCGGCGGGTCAGCGTCAGGTTATCGCTTAAATAGGACAAAAATGCGTACATGTCCTGTTGAAAACTGCGCAGCTTAAATAAGACATACATGGTTACGCAGATCAAAAGAAGCGCTTCCAGATAAAACAGATAAATGTTGACGAAAGCGGATAAGAGGGTCAGCAGAGCGCCGAGGACCAAGGTGCTGCCAAGACGGGCCTGAGCCACCAATATTTTTTCTCCATACCCCTTGCTCCTTCCACAGAAAAATTAGCCAAAATCCCCTTCCGGAACGGCATCTTCCACGACTGCTTTTCATCTGCGCAGAGTTTTTCTTTCCGATTGGTGCCATAACCTCTTTTGAAGCGCGCTGCGGCATATCCCGCGCGCCGGATCGCGCTTTGCCGCGGGTATTTTTATCCGTTTTTTTCTGCTTCAATATTCTCGGTAATGCCGTGAGGTTATTATAGCACATTCCTAGGAAAAATCTCAACTACTGGCAAAAGATTTCTGCCGCCTTTTCGGATCCCCAAAAGACAAGGCCGCCTGAAAACGGGCGGCCTTCGATTCGTTTTTATAGCCGGATCTCCTGAATAATCGGCAAAATCATCGGCGAGCGGCGGGTTTTTGAAACAGAAAGCTTCCCACGTCATCCCGCAGCCGGTTTTTAATCGTTCCCCATTCGCGGATATTGCCTTCCCTGCATTCGTCTATCACCTTTTTTGGCGATGCGGCGGGTTTCGTTCATCAAATCCTCCGCCTCCCGCACATATACAAAGCCTCTGGAAACAATATCCGGACCGGAGAGCAGCGCGCCGGTATTTCCGTCGATTGCGGCGACCAAGATAATCAGCCCGTCCTCGGCCAGATGCTTGCGGTCCCGCAGCACGATGCTGCCCACGTCGCCGACGCCCAGTCCGTCTACCAGCACCTGTCCTGCGGGGACGGTCCCGGTCACTTTCAATGTTTCTCCATCCAGCTCCATAACCTCGCCAATCTGGCTGATGTGAACATTTGACTCCGGAATCCCCATAGAAATCGCCAAATTGGCGTGTTTGCGCAGATGCTTGTATTCCCCATGCACCGGGATGAAAAATTTGGGACGTATCAAATTCATCATCAGCTTCAGCTCATCCTGGCAGGCATGGCCGGAAACATGTACTTCATACATTTTTTTCATACACCACATCGGCGCCCAGCTGCAACAGCTCGTTGACCACTCTGCCTACCAGCTTTTCGTTCCCGGGGATCGGGGTGGCAGAGATAATAATCAAATCGTTTTCCGTTACCTGCACCTGCCGGTGGTCGCCCCCCGCCATCCGGGGTGAGCGCCGACATGGGCTCGCCCTGGCTTCCGGTAGTAATGATGGTCACCTTGGAAGCCGGATACCTCGGATCGCGTCAATATCAATCAGAATGCCGTCCGGCACATGCAGGTACCCCAGCTCAATGGCCTTAGCTACCACGTTGATCATGCTGCGCCCGGAAACCGCCACTTTCCGCCCCAGCTTGTGGCACAAATCCACAATTTGCTGGATACGGTGGATATTGGAGGAAAAGCTGGCCACAATAATCCGTTTGTTTTCCCCCTGGCAAACAGCGTGTTGAAGGATTCTCCCACCTTGCTTTCACTGGGCGTACTGCCGGGCTTTTTCCGCATTGGTGGAATCCTGTAGCAGCGCCAGCACTCCCTGTTTACCCAGTTCCCCAAAGCGGCCCAGGTCAATGACCTCTCCTTCGATGGGATTGTAGTCGATTTTAAAGTCGCCGGTATGCACGATCACACCCGCCGGCGTGTGGATGGCAAAAGCCACTGCGTCGGGAATCGAATGGTTGACCCGGATTGCCTCCACCGACATGCATCCCATTTTCACCACGTCGCCGGGCGAAATCACGTGGAGCTTTGCCCGGGACAAAGCCCATGCTCCTTGAGCTTGCCCTCTACCAAACCCAGGGTCAGCCGGGTACCGTACAGCGGCACATTGACCTCTTTCAGCAGATAAGGCAGCGAGCCGATATGGTCCTCATGACCGTGGGTAATGACAATGCCGCGCAGCCGATCCTTATTTTTGACAAGATAGGTAAAATCAGGAATCACCGAATCCACACCCGGCATATCCTCTTCCGGGAATGCCAGTCCGCAGTCCACTACAAACATATCGTTGCCCGATTCATAAACGGTAACATTTTTCCCGATTTCTCCCAATCCTCCCAGAGAGATAATCCGCACCGGTTGCCTGCGGGTCTGTTTTCTGCGGTTTTCTTCGTCCGGGTTCCGGCGGGAGACTTGGCGGCGGCTTTTGCTTTTTCTCTCCTGTTGGCTGGGATTTAGCGGAAGCTTTTTTCGCTGCGGGCGGTTTTGCCGCCGGCTCCTTAGCCTTTGCCCCTGCGCCGTTTTTTTTCCCGGTGCTAGAACGTTTAGCCGGCTGGGCCTTTTTCTTCGGTTCTTCTTTGGATGCCTCTTTTTTCGCAACCTTTTGGGCATCGGATACCTCTTTCTCTTCCTGCATTTCCTGACGGGAAGCCTTAGGTGCTGTTTTTTCTGTGTATTCTTCGGTTTTTTCTTCCGAAGTTCATCGCCTTTTGACCGTTTTTTCCAAAAGGCTTTCGCTTTTTTCCAACTGTTCATTTTCTTTTTTGATCTTTTCTTCCAGATTGACTGACACGATACTACCTCCGAATTCTTCGTTGTTTTTATTCCGCATATCGAATCCTGCGGAATCGTCCGCCAAGCGAACATAATCCGATTGTCTTTCGCCGCGCCTCATAAAAATGCGCAAATCCACTGCTCCGGCCCTCAAAAAGCCAGATGAGTAAATGGATTGCTGCCGGTTCGAGAACCGCGCACCCGCTCAAAGCCGCAGCTTCTGCACCTGCGAGCCGGCTTGTTTCTCTTTCTGCGTTTGACACCTGAAAACAGGCGTTTCCTGGCCGAAACCGCTCCCCATGCTTTTTCCGCCCCTAACGCACAGGGGACTTTCGTAATGAATAAAACGAGACCGCCCATAAACTGCATTTAACGTGAGCAGCCTGCTTTTCCCATAGATGGAAAAAGACTTTAAAAAGAAAAACACGAACACAATCTTATAGTTAGTGTAACCGCTGCGGCGGAAACTGTCAAGACCTTCCACATCCTTGTTTTCCTTCTGCAGGGCTGCCGGCTGTTTTCCGTTGCTTTTATTATAGCGCGGACGCCGCCTTTTAAGCCGGGGCAGGGATTTTTTCTTGTCCTGCGTCCGTTTTCATAGTATAATCAGCCTGTCAGCTGCAAACCGAACCGTCTTTTGCAGCATTCTCGTATGCATGACCGGACAGATCCCGGTAACAATGAAAAGGATGGCCATAACATGAAACAGGTCGAAATTTTTACTGACGGCGCCTGTTCCGGCAACCCTGGACCAGGCGGATGGGGTGCCGTTCTGCGTTTTGGCAGTGCGGAAAAAGAACTGTGCGGCGGTGAAGAAAACACCACCAATAACCGGATGGAGCTGTCGGCGGTGATCGCCGCCTTATCGGCGCTGAAAGAACCCTGCCGTGTCCTTTTGACCACAGATTCCCAATATGTGGTTAACGGCATGGAAAAAGGGTGGGCCAAAAAATGGCAGGCCAACGGCTGGCGCAAAAGCGATAAATCCCCGGCCTTGAACACAGATCTGTGGCAACGGCTTTTAGAACTATGTGAAATCCATACGGTTTCCTTCCACTGGGTAAAAGGACATGCCGGGCACCCGGAGAACGAGCGGTGCGATAAACTGGCAGTGGATTATTATACCACCCATTTTCCCCGGTAACGCCCGTTTTTTCGGGGATCGGAGGATTGTGGAAAAAGGCTATTGCATTTCCTAGTATTTTACTCTATTATAGAACCGAAATCGAAGCATGAGCATCGATTTTTATAGAAGGACTTCCATTTCAAAAGAAAAAGGATGATAAATCATGAATCGTTTTGTGTACGCGGACAACGCCGCAACGACCCAAATCTCCCCGGACGTGCTTGACGCCATGATGCCCTGGCTGACCGATGGATACGGCAACGCCTCCAGCCTCTACAAAAAAGGGAGGGAGGCCCGCACCGCTATGGAGGAGGCCCGCCATAAGGTGGAAAAAGCCCTGGGATTCCCCAGTCCCGGCCGGATTATCCGGTAGAGGTCTACTTTACTTCCGGCGGCTCTGAGGCGGATAACTGGGCCATCAAAGGCGCAGCCCACCTGATGGCGCCAAAAGGCAAAAAAGCATATTATCACGACTGTATTTGAACATCATGCGGTGCTGCATACCTGTGCCGCGTTGGAAAAGGAAGGATTTGAGGTCACTTACCTGCCGGTGAGCGACAAGGGCCTTGTTACCGCCGATCAAGTGGAAAACGCCATCCGGGAGGACACAGCGCTGGTGAGCGTTATGTACGCCAATAACGAAATCGGCACCATTCAGCCGATTCCAGAAATCGGTGCGGTCTGCAAAAGAAGCACGGGGTGCTGTTCCACACCGACGCAGTGCAGGCGGTAGGAAACGTCCCTATCAATGTCGTCGAACAAAATATCGACCTGCTTTCCCTGTCCGGCCATAAAAATCCATGCCCAAAAGGGAATCGGCGTATTGTACTGCCGCAAAGGCATCCGGCTGCCCAACCTGATCGACGGCGGCGCTCAGGAGAGGGGCCATCCGGGCCGGCACCGAAAATATTGCGGCGATTGTTGGCCTGGGAGTCGCCATCGAGGCCGCTTGTTCCGATATTCCCGGCCGCGTGGCTAAGCTGTCTGCCATGCGTGACCGCCTGATCGAGGAAATCTCCAAAATGGAGCGGGTGCATCTAAATGGCGATGCTGTCCGCCGCCTGCCCGGCAATGTCAATTTTTCTTTCGAAGGCGTGGAGGGCGAGTCGCTGCTGCTGATGCTGGACGCTTTGGGAATTTGCGCTTCTTCCGGCTCGGCCTGCACCTCCGGATCACTGGACCCCAGCCATGTGCTGCTGGGCATCGGCCTGGTGCATGAGGTAGCCCACGGCTCTTTACGCTTGACTTTCAGCGACTACAATACGATGGAAGACGTGGATTACATCCTGGAGACGCTGCCTGGCGTAATCGGCCGGCTGCGCGCTATGTCCCCCCCTGTGGGAACGCATTACCAAAGCATAAGGAGGCTTTTGCTATGTTATATTCTGAAAAGTCATGGACCATTTCACCAACCCCGAAACGTGGAGAAATTGAGGATGCCAACGGCGTAGGAGAAGTTGGAAACGCCAAATGCGGCGATATTATGAAAATGTACCTGAAAATTGAAAACGGCGTCATCGAAGACGTTAAGTTTAAAAACCTTCGGCTGTGGCGCCGCTATCGCTACCAGCTCCATGGCCACTGAAATGATCAAGGCAAAACGGTGGAAGAAGCACTGAAGCTGACTAACAGCGCCGTAGTAGAAGCGTTGGAGGGCCTTCCTCCTGTTAAGATTCACTGTTCCGTGCTGGCCGAACAGGCGATCAAAACCGCGCTGGCCGACTACTATACCAGGCAGGGCATTGATCCGACTCCCTTTGTAGGCGAATTAAAGGATCCTGACGAGGAGCATTTGGCTTGTGAAATGTAACAAAAATTCTGGTGGCCTCTCCGGCGGCGTGGATTCTTCCGTCTGCGTTTACCTGATGAAACAGAAGGGATACGATGTAACCGGATTGGTTTTTTGCATCTCCCCCGCTCACAACAGCACTGTCGCAGCGGCGCAGGCCGCTGCGGACGCCATGGGCATTCCGCTGATTGTAGCGCGGGAAGAAGAATGGTTCCAGCGAGAAGTAGTTGTCCCTTGGGCTGAATGTTACCGCCGGGGACAGACGCTAACCCTGTATCCTTTGCAACCCGTCCACCAAATTCGCCCTTCTCTGCCGGGAAGCGAAAAACCGGGGATTTGATGCCATTGTCACCGGCCATTACGCGGGTGTGGAAGAACAGGAAGGCCGCTATCTGCTGAAAAAGGCAAAGTTTCTGCCCGGGATCAGTCGTATATGCTCTACCGCCTCAGCCAGGATCAGCTGTCCATGCTGTATCTGCCGCTGCAGGGAATGTCCAGGATCAGGTCCGGGCCATTGTTGTCCAGGCAGGGCTGCCCTGTGCTGCGGCGCCGGACAGTCAGGAAATTTGCTTTATCCCGACAACGATTACCCGGCTTATATTGAAGCGCGGTTCGGAAAAATGCCGGGAAGGTGAATTCATTTCTCCCGATGGAACCGTTTGTGGGCGGCATAAAAAGGCCTTTTGCATTACACTGTCGGCCAGCGTAAAGGGCTGGGGATTGCCCTTGGCCGCCCGGTGTTCATCAAATCGATGGATCCACAGACGAACCGCATCTATTTAGGCGATGCCGGCGAGGAATTTGCCGCAGGCGTTCTTCTGCGGGACTGTCGCTGGATTCCCTTTGAGCAGCCAGCCCAGCCGTTCAAGGCCGGAGCAAAAATCGCTCCATGGCCAAAGAGGCCGCAGCACAAATCATCCCTTTGCCAAATCAGTCCGCCCGCGTGCTGTTTGACGTGCCGCAGCGCGCCCCTGCGCCGGGCCAGTCCTGTGTTTTGTATGACGGGGACTATGTATTGGGCGGCGGATACATCGAAAGCCAAATTGAATAAACCTGGTACAAGGAAAAACCGTTGAACGCTCTGGCCTTCAACGGTTTTTATTCCTCTGACAAAAGCCTTTCCGCTTATCTTCTCCCCGCCGCCTTTCGACGCTGTCTCCCCCGTCCGAGATAAAGGCGGCGTCTCCAGCCCCAGGACAAAATCGGCCGAAACCTGATAATAACGGCAAAGCGTAATCAAATGGCGGATGGGCAGCCGCTGCCGCCCCTTTCATACCGGGCATACATCGTCTGAGAGGTCCCCAGTATCTGTGCAATCTGTTTTTGTGTCATGTCATGGTCTTCCCTGCAGATTTCGCAGGCGTTGCATATAAGACGGCATTTTCTCTCACCAACATTCTTTTTTCAAAATGTTATCATAGTGAAGATATTTACTATTGCTTTTAGTAAATATCTTTACTATAATAAGAGAGAAAATTCTTTTTTTGAGCATTTTCACAAAAATTGCCCGCCTGCCGATGCTGTTCAGACTGACGCTTCCGATGTGCGCCGTCTCATCAACAGGCAAGGGCCCGCCCTTTCCGCACTTGCCAAAGCTGTCTCCCACAGCTGATGCGGAAAACGGACCCGCATTTGCAAAAAGCCGCCTCTGGTTAAAATTTCCAGAGACGGCTTTCTGTATTCAAGGCAACGGGCCCAATATTGGGGTCATTTTAAGAAATATAATTTCGGTCGAAGGTGACGACGGTAAAGTATGTTTGATCTTCTTTGCTGAAGTCGGCTATCAATTTCTTTTTTCAAATCCGTATTTTTTCTTGTTTCTCCACTTGGGATCACTACATCAAAAATTAAATTGGTATGGGTTGGACCTGGAACCATCCTAAAATCGTGGATTGTCATTTCTTTGTTGACCTGCCGGACAATCTCTTCCACTTTTTTTCGCATCCGCTGAGTTTCCTCGCAATCGTCGGCAATCGGGTCATAATGCAGGACAAAAGGCATGTGAAGAACCGATTGGACATGCTTTTCCGCATTGTCAATCATGTCGTGGGCCTGCATCACATCCAGAGTGCGAGATACTTCCACATACGCGCGCTGCCCATCATCCGCCCAGGCCCATAGTCGCAGAACCAGGTCGTGCACACCGGTGATTTCAGGATAACTCAAAATAATATCATACAGCTGATTTACCAGCTCCGGATCCGGTTTTTGTCCCAGCAACGGACTGATCGTGTCCCTGGCAAGCCCATAGCCGGAATACAGGATAAAGCCGCCCACCATCAGCCCCAAAAAGCCATCAATGGAAAACGGTAAAAAGCGTGCGATGATAATCCCCAGCGTAGTGGCGCCGGTGGAAATACAGTCGTTCAAGCTGTCCTGCGCCGCAGCACGCAGGGTTCCGGAGTCTATTTTCCGACCCAGCTTCCGGTTAAATGCGCCCATCCACAATTTCACCAGGATGGACAGCAGCAACCCAACAATGACAAACCAGCTGAACTCCACCGGTTCCGGATGGATAATCTTTTCAATAGCGCTTTTGACTACGTCAAAGCCTACCAGCAGTACAAAAAAGTGATAACCAGCCCGCTGATATACTCAATCCGCCCATGCCCGAACGGGTGGTCTTCGTCCGCTGGCGCAGCTGCCGCCTTAAAGCCGATAAACGTTACGACGCCGCTTCCTACATCCGAGAGGTTATTGAATGCGTCACCGGTAATGGCAATAGAGTTGGAAAGAAACCCCAGAATAAACTTTACCGCAAACAACAGCAGGTTACAGGCAATTGCAACCCAGCTGCTGAGCATGCCGTACCTCTCCGCACCTTGGGAGAACTGGTCTGGTCTGCGTTCTTGATAAAAAGTTTTACTAGAAGCTCCGTCATCGCTCTTTCCCTTTCTTCCTATCATATCCTCCAATAGATCCTGGGCGATTACGATAAATTGTACCGTATCCTTCGTTGGTTGGTCAAGGGTATCTGGCAGCCATTACAGGAATTTTTCCCGCCGTTTTCCTCTCTGCGAAAAGGCCGCAAAGGTTTTCAAAATGGGATTTCTCCTTTGAGGCATAGCCCATCAGCCGGCGCGCCTGCTGATCCGGCGGATCCTCCCAAAAGAAAAAGCCCGCAGAAGCGGGCTTTGGGCCGGCCTTTTATTTTGCGTGGATTTCGCAGATGCGCGAAGCAATGCTGGTCAGAACCTCGATATTCTTCTCCATTGCCTGCACGCAGACATATTCGTATTTGCCATGGGCGCTGTGGCTGCCGGCTCCCAGATTAGGGCAGGGCAGCCCCATAAAGGACAGCCGCGCACCATCAGTACCACCGCGTACCGGGCCGCTGATCACCTTTACCCCCACCTTTTCGATAGCCTCTTTGGCCGCATCCACAATATACATGTTGTTCAGGATCTGCTCTTTCATGTTCCGGTAGGAATCCTGGATCGTAACCTCTATCGTATCCACACCGTATTTGTCATTGAGATAAGCGGCAATTTTGCGGAAGGTTTCCTTTTTCTTTTCCAGCTTGGCTGAATCATGGTCGCGCAGGATATAGGACATATCAGCTTTCTCTACATTCCCCTTCATGGAATTCAGATGGTAGAATCCTTCATGCCCCTCGGTGTACGCAGGGTTTTCAAAGACCGGCAGCATTCCCTGGAATTCCATGGCGACCAGCACTGCGCTAACCATCTTGCCTTTGGCGGATCCTGGATGAACGCTTTTGCCCATTGATATGCACCTTTGCGGAAGCCGCATTGAAATTATCGTACCCAGGCTGCCAATGGTACCGCCGTCTACCGTATAGGCAAACTGAGCGCCGAATTTTTTACGTCAAAGTGGTCTACGCCGGTGCCAATTTCCTCATCGGGGGTAAATCCGATCTTGATGGTGCCGTGCTTTACCTCCGGATGCTCCAACAAATACTCTGCCATACCGACAATGGCGGTAATCCCCGCCTTGTTGTCCGCCCCCAGCAGGGTGGTCCCATCAGTAGTAATCAGATCTTTTCCTGATACATAAGCATTTTAGAAAGTTTTTAGGCTCAATACAATCCCCAGTTCTTTATTGAGCACGATGTCGCCGCCGTCATAATTGGGGATCACTTGCGGCTTGATGTTATTTCCGGGCATATCCGGCGAGGTATCCATATGGGAAATAAAGCCGAATACCGGAACGTCAAAATCCACATTGATGGCAATGTGCCAGTCACATAGCCAACTCATCCATCGCCGCATCGGCAATGCCGATGTCTTTGAGCTCGTCTACCAGGTACCGGGCGAATACTTTTTTTGTTTTTCTGTGCTGGGAAAACAGTCCGTGCCAGGCTCGGACTGCGTATCAAAACTTACGTATTTTAAAATCTGTCTAAAACCGGGGTCATAAAAATCCTCCTCGCGATAAATGATTATATTCAGTATACCATTGATTGGGAGACATGAAAAGCCCGGTTGCCAAATTTTCTTTTTCCGGGGTATGATGATAAAAAAGAAATCGAAGGATTGAAAAAATGAAGAAAAACCACCTGTTCTCTCAAAGGCACCTAAAATTCGTAAAAAACCATTGTCATTAACTGTTTCACCGGCGAGGAGCGGGAAGTGGACCGACGCAAAATCAAAATCATAGACGGCATGGAAATCGGGAACACGCACGTTCAGCTGGATAACGGAGTGAAACTAGCGGTTGTGGGCGAGGGAAAATACCACACTCTTGGCAACCCAAAAGAGCGCTGGGCAGAGGTGGCAGAAGTCCGAATCCTTCCAGACGGCGAGTATGGGGACGGCGAGCTGCTGGGATGGACCCCGCTGCTTTCCTCCGGCAAAAGGAAAGCGCATATCATGCCAAAAGGAAACTTACAAACAGCCGCAAAAGGAAACGGCAGGAATCGTGCGTCCCACAAGGCGGAAAGCTCAAAAGTTCTGACAGATCGAGCCCTTCCAAACGCGGCTACCAGAAAAAGGCGGACCTCTCTTTCACAAAAAGCTGACTCGCCCATATGGAACAGGGCTGCCGCGCCAAAAAGTTGAGAAATCTTTAAAAAAGAGACTGCTTGACGGCCCATTTCACCAGATTTTTTAAAAAAGAGGGATGGAGAAATTCTCCATCCCTCTTTTTGGGAATCATCTCACTTCGACTCCATTTGGAAAAACATCAACCCCAAATGTTTGGTACACTGGACTGGCTGGCCTGGCTGCTCTGGCTCTGGCTCTGGCTTTGGCTCTCACTTTCTTCATCAGGAACAGACGACTCTACTGCTGAAGAAGCGGAAGACTCCTCTTCCGAACTGGAAGCGGGAGAAGATGGTTCTGAAGGGGAGCCGGATGAACTTGCACCAGGCGTAATATAAATAGTCAAAGTCACCGCTCCAGATCCATCTGAAAAACTACCTTGAATTTGAACCGTACCAGCTTTCAGCCCCTGTACTACTAAGTCGCTACCATCTACGCTAATATTTGCCTGGCCATCACCGCCAATAATCGTCCAAACAACATTCTCTCCATTCGATGCACTGGAATTCAATGTAAACTCGTTTTCCAACGGTAATCTCAGCTTCGTTTGTCGCCAATTCGATAGTTCCACCTCTAGATACTGTCACACTATAATAAGCAACAAACTCACCATTAACACTATCATATAGCGATGCTTTAATTCGAACGGTTCCCTCTTTTACTCCAGTAACTCTTCCAGCACTGTCTACTGTTGCAATCCGATCATCGCTGCTGGACCAAGTCACAGTTCGCATTGTCGCGTCTATCGGTTCTACAACCGCCTGAAGCTGAATGCTCTTTTTGGGCGCTACAATCGAAGGGCCAGAAATACTCAAGTCAGTTACTGGTATATAAGTTCCCACCTGTACAGTAATCGATGCGGAAACACCGCTGGGCGCCGTAACAGTAATCGTCGCAGAACCGACCTTTTTTCCGCTGACCGAACCACCGGAAACGGACGCTACCGACGAATCGCTGGAAGACCATGTCAGCCCGTCCCTGCTGGCGCCTTCCGGTTCCACCGTCAGCAACCCGGCCAGATCGGTATTCCCCCGACCGGAATATTAACGCCCCCGGTAGAAAAGTACATGGATGTAATTGGGCCGGCACCTACCGTTACGGTAGCAGAAGCTGTAAAACCACTTTCCTCCGTCGTAACGGTAATCACCGCCGTACCGCTTCTGAGAGCGGTTACATTGCCGGATTGGTCCACACTGGCCACCGACGAATCGGAAGAGGACCAGCTGACATTGCGGTTCACCGCCGTATTTGGCAGTACAGTAGCGGTCAGCGCCGCCGTCTCGCCCGGTTGCAAAGACAAATTCTCCGGGGACAGAGAAACACCGGCCACCAGCGCGGATTTTTTTTGGCTTCATACCAGGCCTTCGGCATCACCGGATTGGGATTGATATAGGCGGCAGAGGTATCCACCGTCTCCGCTTCTCCCTCCCGCACGCGGCGGGCCACAATGGCGAAACGAGCCTCTTCAAAGTCATAGGTACAGGTGGAAAGCGTAATCAGGTGATCCCCAGGCTGGATATCCACGCCGGTAACAATCAACGAACAGGACAGAACCTCATTTGCAAAATCCATCAGCTCCTGATCGGTTTCCGCTTCAATAAAGTTATGGTATTCAAAATTTGGCGCATGTTCCGGCAGGGTAGATGCAATGAACATGCCTACAATCTTATATTTGCCTTCTTCATATAGGCTGTCAAAATTGATCACTGGATGCTGTTTATAATAATCCAGGCTCTGGTAGTTGATCAGCTCGCCGAACATCTGACCGTCTTTCATATTATGGCTGTAAATCGGGATGTTTGTGCTGGGTTTTGAAATATCCACCCGGCAGTCAGCAAAGGGATCCCGTATTTATTGTCCGCCTTGGAAAAGTCCTTATGCAGATAATAATCGTTGTCGTCGCTCTGCACCACAGGATAATTCACCTGGGTCCCGTCAATGGAAAGCCAGCCTACAATATCCTCATTCATTTCCCACAGAGAGGCGAATTTCGTCAGATAAGCCCGAGGATAGTTCTCGCTTACCTCTCCATTGCCCAGCATGCTGGCCACGCCGTTATAAAAATTGGCATTGTAACCGGACTGGCCGTAATAGCTGATCAGATAAGCGCAGGAACCGATAAAGACCACGATTGCCACATCAAAAATCACCTTGCGAATTTTGTCTACCGTACTGTCCTTTTTTGTCGGCACCATCATCTGGAGGACTTTTTTATACCAGGGAATTTTCTTTTTCCTTCTGGCTCCGGTTGCAGCTGTTCCCTCTGCGATAGACGCATTGGAACCTGAAACTCTTTTCTTTGTTCTGCTGTATGGTTTTCTATTGTTTGGAAGCATATCTGCGTCCCCTTTTTTGTGTATTCTCCTATGCCTTTGCATAAGTCCTGCATAATAAGTACCTGCGAAAAGACGATTTGTTGCAAAGGTCATCAGATTTTCATCATTTTGTCATTCTTTTTCATGACCACGGCACATCTCTTACTATTGTAGCATCAACTAAAAAAATGCCAAGAAAAAATGCAAAAAGAGGAGAAAAACCGGCAATTCGGTTACTGAAAAAACAGGATCTTTGAATCACCAAGAAATCGAAATACCGGCAGCAATGCTGCCGGTATTTCGATAAGCGGAAAAAATCAATCCTCTTTTCACAGTATTCCACAATTTTCCGGCACGCCTCAGTCAAGTAGTCTGTCTGTGCCTTCTCAATTTTTCCTTCATCGCACAGCTGAGCCAATTGCGGATCAATGGGCATTTTCGCCAGCACCGGGAGATGAAATTCCTCGCCGATCCGGTCAATATGGCTTTCGCCGAAAATTTTGATCTTTTTATGGCAGTCGGGCATTCTACATAACTCATATTTTCTACCAAGCCTATGACGTTTACCTGCATGGCGTTGGCCATATTCAAAGCCTTTTCCACCACCATGCCGACCAGCTCCTGAGGAGACGCCACAACCACCACGCCATCCACTGGAATGGACTGGAATACAGTGATCGGCACATCGCCGGTTCCCGGAGGCATGTCCACAAACAAAAAGTCGATATCATTCCAGATCACGTCGGTCCAGAACTGCTTCACTACGCCGGCAATCATAGGGCCGCGCCAGATGACAGGAGCAGTCTCCTCCTCCAGCAGCATATTGGCGGAGATCACATGAATCCGGTTTCCGTCTCCGCAGGGTAGATACCCGCCTCGTCGGACATGGCACGGTCATGAACGCCGAACGTGCGGGGATCGACGGACCGGTAATATCCGAATCCAAGATGCCGACCCGATAACCCAGACGGCTCATGGAAACCGCCAGCAAAGAGGTGACAAGGGATTTTCCCACGCCGCCTTTACCGCTGGCTACCGCAATGACTTTGCGGACCGAACTCATCTCGTGGGGCGCTTCTAAAAATCTTTCAGGCTTTTCGTCCTGGAAGGGCAGTTTTCTCCACAGGTACTGCAGTCATGAGTGCAATTTTCCGGGACCTCCCGGGAAGCGCACTCTTCTTGACAGGACGCACAGTCATAATTGCAATTTTCAGCCAAAACCTTCAACTCCTAAAACGTTTTCTAGCATATCTTATTGTATCCTTCTGCAGCCAGGCTGTCAACTAATCTTCAAACAGGCCTTTTTAACTACTTCTCCCTCTTCCATCAGCACCTGCCCTTTGGCCACTACCGTCTGAATCTCCATTTCAGAGTCGATCACTACCAGATCAGCGTCGCTACCCGGCGCCAAGCAGCCCTGCGGGGGTAAATTTCCAGTGCCTGCGCCACATTTCGGGTTACAAAAGCAAAGCGCCCGCTCCAACGGCATGCCCTTTTTTCAACACGAGGGACTTGATCTGGCCGAACAGGCTGGTCATCTTCGCATAGGTGATGCCAATCAGTTCTTTATTCGGCCCCCATTTCGGCATGCTTCCATTGGAATCGGAACTGATGGTCAAATGGTCTTCCGGGATTCCACGGGCCAACACGTCGAGGATCTCCTGGGATTTTCGTCCGGCTCTTCACTGCTGGTATAATCCACATAACCGCCCAGCCCGGCAAATTCTACCACGTCGTCCTCAGCATCTTGCGCATATGGGTAGGGCGGAAATGCTGAATCGGAATATCGGTGGTCTGACGATGTCAGAATCATTTTAACCCCTGGCGGCCTACGCCGGTGTGCATATGGACAATACCAGGCTTTTTGCTCAAAAGACCGGCGATTCTGGCTTCGCTGGCCAGCTTAACCATCTCCTCTTTTGTCAGGTTTGAGCTGCGATGGTCGGAGATGGCCACCTTTACGCCGATGACCTCCTGTAAAAACATGATATCGTCCCCCACTGAACCGGTCGGGGTAGGAGACGGGATCTCATACGCTCCGGTCAGGCAGTAGGCAGTGATTCCCTCTTCGTTCAGCGCCTTGGTCTTCGCCAGAAGATTCCGAACGCTGCGGGTTCTGGAGTCGGTGCCCAAAAGCCCTACCAACGTGGTGACTCCCGCTTTCACACTGTCAGAAAAACGAAGTTCCGGAACCCGGCTTGTAAAACCGCTCTCCCCACCGCCACCGGTAACGTGCACATGCTGATCGATGAGTCCCGGAATGACCCGGCGGCCAGCGGCATCCACGATCCGGCAACCCTCCGGCAGCGCTTTGAGCTCTGGTTCCATCGCAATAATCCTGTCGTTACAGATCAAAATATCTTTTTACCCAGATGGGCCGGACTGTAAACATCCGCATTTTTCACACATAAAAACATAACGGTCCGCCTTTCTTCTACTGTAATCTGCCAAAGTTTTGAAACGGCCACAAAGTAAACCTGGCCCTGGCCTTAATTTTTTCCGCTGGGATGAACGGCTCGTCCCAGTAACGGGCATCCTCTGAGCCGGCTCGGTTGTCTCCCAAAAACAGATAGTGCCCCTGCGGGATCTCAACTCCATCTCCTCGCCCATTTGCGGATACACCACATAAGATTCGTCCAACACCTGCCCGTCCACCGTAACGGTACCGTCTTCCCGGATCGCTACTGTTTCACCGGGCAGGCTGACCAATCGCTTTAATCAGGGTCTTGCCGAGCTCATCTGATTCGAAGACCAGAATCTGCCCCCGCTCGACCTGGCTTATATCATGAATATAGGTGCAGAACAAGATGCTGTTTTTTCTGGATTGTCGGCAGCATGGAGCCGGAAGGCACCAACACCAGCATAAACACGACCTTTAATAAAAACACGATCACCAGAACCTCCGCCCCAAGGGGGAGAATCCATTCCTTTAAGATTTTTTTTCCAAGCATTCATTTGTCTGCATCCACCCTTTCTCAACGCCACCCGTTTTACCTTGTCCCCGGCAGATGTTTTATGATAATCGGCGGCCATCTGCAAAATCGAAAACAGAGATTTCACCTCCTGTGAAAAGCCTGTCTCCCACAAGGCGCCCCTGATTTTGTCGATAGCCATCATTATACACTTTTTTTTCACTACGGCACAAGGCAAAAACCGGGGAACGACCAAAAAAAAGGATTTGCGAACCCTTTTCCCGCAAATCCTTTCGCTAAAAAACAGCTTTATTTTTCAGTGCAATCGCTTCTATCTCTACCAGGCCACCCATAGGCAGGGCCCCCCACTGCAAAGCAGCTCCGGGCTGGACAGTCGGCTTTGAAATAAGTCGCATAAATAGAGTTGACAGACGCAAAATCACTCATATTCTGCAGATAAACAGTGGTTTTCAGCACCGTATCATAGTCCGCGCCGCCCTCTTTCAGCACTTCGCCCAGGTTTTTCAGTGCCTGCATGGTCTGTTCCTCAACGGATTGGCCCGCCAGTTTGCCGGTGGCAGGGTCAATTCCCAGCTGACCGGAGGTAAATACCAGCTTATCGCAGCTGGTTCCCTGGGAGTAAGGCCCGATGGCGCCGGGAGCTTTATTGGTCGCAATAATCTGTTTCATTGACAAAACATCCTTCTGCTTTTTTCTTTCTATTAGATATTAGAACATAAAAACAAAACTGATCTTCTTTATCTTATCTTTTTTTCCTGCATCATGTCAAGGAAAGAAAGGCCTCTGTGCTACTCCACCGGCAGATACAGCGCTACATAGTCCAAAGGGCGTGGCTGAGTGTAATCAGTAAAAATCCAGAGCCCAAAGATCTCGTCCTTAACCGCAAGGCCCTGTCCTGCAGCATAGTCCAGCACAGGCGCAAGCATCCGCTCCATACGGATGCCCCAAGGGGAACGAAGCACTGTATAAACCGCTTTTGGCACGTTCACCAGCCGCCCGTTTTCCGGGAATTGCCCTTTCTGGTTCTCCGACAGGAGAGCCGCTGTAAACAGGCGGGTCATTTCCCAGCCACCGGCATTGCGGGTAGCGATAAAGCCTGATTCAATCAGAGACCCCACCGCCTGGGCGGGATTTTGATTTTCCTGCTCTATCATATTGTTGAAATATGCTTGATTATCCGCCGGAGATTCATGAAACAGAATCATTGGCGGCATGGGCCTCACCTGGAATACATCCAGGCTTTCATCCAAAATCCGGTAATCCTCAATGGTAGCGCGGATGCGGCTCAGCAGCGCCTGCTGCTCCTGGATCTTTGCCTGCACCTGCCTTTCTTTTTCCTCCAGCAGTTTTCTCATCCTGGTGCTGATAGGAGCACATGATATTTCGTACTTCCTCCACAGGGATGTCCATACTGCGGTAAAACAATACGTCCAGCAGTGCGTAAATATCCGCCGATGTAAAATACCGGTACCCGTTAGACGGATCTTTTTTGGAATAGACGATCCCCATTTTCTCGTAATACCGGATTGTGTCGGTAGAAACGCCCAGAATGCTGGCCACTTCGCCAATTTTATAGGTTTTCCGCATTCGTTCCCACCTTCCTTTTCCGTGTTTTACCGCTGCGGGATCTTTCGGGCCGTCTGCTGTACAGCGTATAGCGCGTGATTTTCTGCCAGATGGCGCACCCGTTCACGCTCACCGCCGCTCCCCCTTGCCAGATGGAGTTCCATTTCGCTCTCGTGCCATGGGCTGGATACCGCCACAAAAACCAACCCCACTGGTTTCCCTTCCGACTGCTGAGGCCCCGCCACGCCGGTGACTGATACACCAATATCCGCACCGGTACGTACTCTGGCCCCCCTTGCCATCTCCAACGCCGTCTGGGCAGAAACCGCACCGCAGGTTTTGAGCGTCTCTTCTTTTACGCCCAAAAGCTCTGCTTTCATTTCATTGGTATAAGTGCAGATTCCGGCGCGCAACACTTCCGACGCCCCCCGGAACTTCTGTAATCCGCTTTGCCACTCCGCCGCCGGTGCAGGATTCCGCAGTGGATACGGTCAGTCCCCTCTGTTTTAGCGCCAATACCGCCGCATGCTGCAAAGTTCCTACGTCTATGCCATAGATATACGGCCCCAGTCTCTTTTTGGATCTTCTCTACCGCCGGGGCCAGCAACCGCAGCGCCTGCTCCCGGTCCGGCGCCGCAGCGGTTACCCGCAGAAGCACCTCTCCCGTTTTGGCATAGGGTGCAATGGTTGGATTGCTGGAAGATTCCATCAGATCCCGCAGCTGTTCCTCCGCCGCCGACTCCCCAATGCCGAACAGGTGCACGGTACGGGAAAAAAAGGTCCGCCCGGTTTTTCCCTCCAGGTAATGCCGCACCTGATCGCAAAACATCGGTTCCATCTCGCTGGGCGGCCCCGGCAGCAGCACAATGATTTTACCGTCGGTCTCTAAGGCCGCTCCCGGAGGTTCCGTTTTCATTTTGAAACACCACAGCCCCTTCCGGCATCAAAGCCTGCTTGCGATTGTTTTCGCTCATCACCCGGCCGGTACGCAGAAAATAGGCCTCCATCCGGTCATAGGCCTGCTGGTTCCATACCAGCTTTTTTCCCAGCGCCTGGGCGGCAGTCTCTTTGGTAATGTCGTCGTAGGTCGGCCCCAGCCCTCCGGTCATGACCAGCAGATCGCTGCGGGAAAGGGCCAAGCTTACCGCCTCGCGAAGGCGGCCGCCGTTATCCCCCACCACCGTCTGATGATATACGCTGATGCCCAACGCCGCCAGTTCCCGGGCCAAAAAAGCCGCATTGGTATTCATAATATCGCCGAGCAGAAGCTCGGTGCCCACACATAGAATTTCTCCTGTCATATTCTGCGCCCTCTGTTTTCATTTTTTCTAATGGTACCCTCTCCAGGCTCAAAAATCAAGGGAAACGTTCTATCGCCTTGCCATGGAAAATCCAGGAACACCAATGGAACAGATGGACAAGCGGTCAGGTACTGCGCCGCCTTTCCATGGCTGGCTGCATCGGCCTGATGCGCACGGTCCTGCAGGATGATGCCGAAGGAAAAAGCCGGCAGTATCTGCGCACTGTCACTCCCTGCCAGGGGAACAACCTGCTCGGCTTTTATGCCTGCGTACCTGGGCACGGGAGACTATTTGGGAGCCAAGGTAATTACTGTTTTTCCCGGCAATCACCAGGCTGGGCTGCCCTCCCCACCAGGGCAGCGTACC
>VOFH01002317.1_pt1 | contig 31760 bp, 59 predicted proteins | sample 5384091 | NCBI WGS metagenome assembly VOFH01 (sample SAMN12384727, study PRJNA508395) | human gut metagenome | isolation source: healthy gut G | host: Homo sapiens
AGTGTACTTCGTTCCGGTTACGTATTGCTGAAGCGCATACCATCAGTACCAGCCGCTCACCAAGAAGGGCAACTCCGACATCGGAAGCGGTTTCAACGATGATCCGCTGTGGCTGATTGCGGGTGCTGCCGCCTACATCAAGAGACCGGCGACTACACGATCTTAGATGAGATGACGCCATACGACAGTGATCCTTCAAGGCAACAGACTTCATGGAGCACCTGCGCCGCTCCTTCCACTACACGATGGAGCACCTCGGTCCGCACGGTCTGCCGTTAATCGGTCGCGCCGACTGGAATGACTGCCTGAATCTGAACTGCTTCTCCACCGAACCCGGAGAATCGTTCCAGACGTTCGGTCCTTCCGAAGGTCCGAATGCCGGAGTCCGTCTTTATCGCCGGCATGTTCGTGCGCTACGGAAAGACTATGCGGCAATCTGCCGTCACAGAGGCATGGATGACGAGGCAGCGGTTGCAGAGAAAGCGATCGCCGATATGGAGAAAACGGTTCTTGACGCCGGCTGGGACGGTGAATGGTTCCTGCGCGCCTATGACCACTACAAGAACAAAAGTCGGTTTCCAGGAGTGTGAAGAAGGCAAGATTTTCATCGAGCCACAGGGCTTCTGCGTTATGGCAGAGATCGGTCTCAAAGAAGGCAACTGCTTAAAGGCATGCAGTCTGTCGAGAAGTATCTCGACACCAAGTACGGCATTGTTCTGCTGCAGCCGGCTTACCACAGATATCACGTAGAACTCGGCGAGATTTCTTCCTATCCGCCGGGATACAAGGAAAATGCAGGTATCTTCTGTCACAACAATCCGTGGATTTTCGGATTTGCTGAGACAGTCGTCGGACGCGGCAACCGCGCATGGCAGGTATACACTAGAACCTGTCCTGCCTACATCGAGGACATCAGTGAAGTCCACCGCACCGAGCCATATGTCTACTCACAGATGATCGCCGGCAAGATGCCAAGAATTTCGGTGAGGCCAAGAATTGGCTGACCGAAGTTCCAGATAAACATGCGGCGGCAAATCTGACCGCAAAATCCGGTATTTCTAACCATGCCGCAGCTGGCATCCGTGATGATCCGTGTCTTTCCAAGTTTGGAACACTCTACGGATTGTGTCCGCAAGCCGGCAGACAATTTTAGGACTTTTGTGTGTGTCCCTTATGGCACCTCTGAACAAAACATAATCGCGCGAAGCCGATGTCTGAGTTGCCATCTGCCATATTTTTAATAGCAGATGGCAACGAGTTTCGGTTCGCGCGGTTTTTATTGTCTGTGAAGAGGTGCCATTAGGGACACCAGAAAGTCCGCTCATTGTCTGCGGCTTGTCGGACACACTCCGGGAGTGTTCAAACGTGGTAAAGACACGGAATGGGATGCCAGCCACGGCATGGAAACGGTTAGTATATTGTCTAATATTACTTGTCACCCAAAAGGGGGCTATGCTTATTGTGACAGTTTCTTAAAAAAAGCCCCCTCATGCGGTCTTCCCATGGAAGAACCGCGTGCGGCTTTTTTCACATATTCGCTATCACTTAGATCGCTGTCACAACTCCGTTTTCGCTGTCAAGCTCTACATAAGCGCTGGACTTTAATACCTCCAGTGCGTTCTTAGCGCCGATCAGTACCGGAATATCCAGACTGAGTCCTGCGATCGCCGCATGGCAAGCTGTCGCTGTCCGCCTCCACGATGAGTCCGGACGCCTGACGCATCTGCTTCCATCATGCAGTTGTTGGTATCTGCAGCAACGATGATGTCTCCCTCTTTGAAGTTCGCAAGATCTTCCTCGCTGTGGCAGACGCACAGGTTTGCTGCAATCTTCTTACCTGCAATTCCTTTTCCTTTTTACCAGGATATGTCCTGCCACCTGCACCTTGATAAGGTTGGTCGTTCCGGATACGCCAAGCGGTACGCCGGCAGTCAGAACAACCACATCGCCCTTGCTGATCAGTCCTGCTGCCTCTGCAGTGTCGACCGCATAGTCAAACAGTTCTTCCGCCTTATTCTTCTGCTCAAGAAGCAGCGGTGCAACGCCCCAGGAAAGTCCGAGGCTGACGATATACTTTCTCCGTCAGGCACGCGCCGATGATCGGAGAATACAGGGGCGTACTTGGAGATCATGCGCGCCGTGCGTCCGACTTGGATACTGCCAGAATCGCCGCCGCATTGAGGTCTCCCGCCATCGTACAGGTTGCATGGGAAATCGCGTTCGTCACGTCCGGGCTGCTCATATTCTGCGATCCTTGAAACGCTGCAGATAGTTGATATCGCACTCGGTGCGAACCGCGATGCGGACCATCGTCTTCAATGCCTCGATCGGATACTGACCGGCAGCCGTCTCACCGGAAAGCATGATCGCACTCGTTCCGTCATAGATTGCGTTGGCAACGTCTGTCGCCTCCGCACGGGTCGGGCGCGGATGCTTCATCATGGAATCCAGCATCTGGGTCGCCGTGATAACCACTTTTCCGGCGCCGCTGACTTTCTTGATAATCATCTTCTGGATGACTGGAACATCCTCAAGCGGAATCTCTACACCCATGTCGCCGCGGGCAACCATGATACCATCGGAAACGCGGATGATCTCGTCAATGTTCTGCACGCCCTGCATGTTCTCGATCTTTGCAATGATATGGATGTCCTCGCCGCCTTTTTCTTCGAGAATCCTGCGGATTGCAAGCACGTCATCCGCGCAGCGCACGAAAGAGGCTGCAATAAAATCATAGTCGTTCTCCACCGCAAATACGATGTCGCCATAGTCTTTCTCGCTGATGTACGGCATGGAAAGCTCCACGTTCGGAACATTCACACCTTTTTTATTGGAAACCATACCGCCGTTCATAACGGTACAGACAAATCCATCGGCATTTTGCCCTCTGCATCTGCCTTTGCGCCGGATACTTTCTGGATCTTCTTGACTTCCAGACCGATCAGTCCGTCATCGATCAGAATGGTATCTCCCGGCTTCACATCGTCCGGCAGTTCTTATATGTGATCGCCCACGGCTCTCATCACCCACGATGTCCTCCGTCGTCAGGTAAATGTCTGTCCGTTCTTCAGGCTCCCACCTTGCCGCTTGCGAACTCTTTCAGACGGATCTCCGGACCCTTTGTATCCAGCAGAGCCGCGACCGGACGCTTCATCTCCCCGCGCAGCTTGCGAAGCATCGTAAAGTCTTCAAACTGCTCCTCGTGTCCTCCATGTGAAAAGTTAAAGCGCGCCACATTCATGCCTTCCTCGATCAGGCTGCGCATCACATTCTCATCATCTGTCGACGGTCCTAACGTACATACAATTTTGTCTTTCTTAACATAATATTCCTCTCTTTATTATTCTGTCACTTTATTTTGTAATCATGGTGCCCATGCCCGGAGTTACCTGGCTTCCATCCGTGAAGCTTTGTAATCAATGGAGCGGATCGCCGAATCACCGATAAAGTCGATCGCAGCCTGAATCTTCGGCTGCATATCCCCTCGCCGAACTGTCCCTGCTCCATATATTTCTTTTTTGCTTCCGCCACTGTCATGGAACTCAGCGGGCGCTCATTCTCTGTGCCGTAGTCCAGGCACACATTGTCTACGCTTTGTCAGTATCACGAGCATATCTGCCTCCAGAGTTCTGCACGAGCTTTCCGGCTGCCAGATCCTTCTCGATCACCGCACTTGCTCCCTTTAAATGATTGTCCTGAGAAAGAACCGGGATACCGCCTCCTCCACAGGCAACAACAATCTGATCCGCATCTGTCAGCGCGCGGATCGCATCCATCTCCACAATATCCACCGGCTTCGGTGCTGCCACGATACGGCGGTAGCCGTCTGCCCACCTTCGTCACATGGTTGCCTTTTTTCTCCTCTGCCTCTGCCTCTTCCTCCGTCATCACACGGCCGATGATCTTGCTCGGCTTGTAAAATGCCTCATCGTACGGGTCAACCACCACCTGTGTCAGGATCGTGGATACCGTCTTGTAGATACCTCTGTTCAAGAAGCTCTGCACGAATCGCATTCTGCAGATCATATCCGATATATCCCTGGCTCATCGCCGAGCAGACAGACATCGGCGTCGCCGTATTCCGGATACAGACGGCAGAACTCATTCATCGCCGTGTGAATCATGCCGACCTGCGGGCCGTTGCTGTGCGTGATGACCACCTGATAGTCCTCGCGGATAAAATCAGCGACCGCTTTTTGCCGTGCGCTTCGTAAGCTTCCTTCTGCTCCGGCAGTGTCGTTTCCCAGTGCGTCATGTCCCAGTGCGATAACGATCTTCTTTTTCTTCATTTTATCATCCTCCAACGCTTTTATGCGCGCATTTGTAATCCCTTTTCCCTGTATACACCAAAAAATTTTACCAGTTTTATTTTATCACGAACCCTCTGTCATGCGCAATGGGCAACTTGTCACGGAAGCGTTAAAGTTTGCCGCACCAGAACGCAAAAGCGGGAACCGCACACACGTTTTCGTATGTGCGATTCCCGCCCTGTGTTTCTAATCTCCCGTTTTCCGGCTGGAATTCACCGGAATTCGTCCTGCCCAAACTTCTGCCCGGCTCCTACTCGTCCTGCGGCAGGACAAGCGAATCGATCAATTCCCAGATCTCCTCTCTACCCTGCTTGGTCTCCGCCGAGAACGGTATGATCATCGTTCCCGGCTGCACGCCGAGTCCTTCACGGATTGCCTTGACATTTTTCTGAATCTGGCTTCGCTTGATCTTGTCAGCTTCGTCGCAATGATGATCGGGGCAAATCCTGATACACCATCCACTCATACATCATCCTGTCGTTGGCAGACGGATCATGCCGGATATCAATCAAGAGAAAAACAGCCTTCAGACGTTTGGAGGTGTGAAGATAGTTCTCGATCATTTTCCCCACTTTGCCTTCACTTCCTCGGATGCCTTGGCGTAACCGTAACCTGGAAGATCCACCAGATACATGGCATCGTTGATATTGTAAAATTGATCGTCTGTGTCTTGCCCGGCTGTGCGGAGGTACGCGCCAGCCCTTTCCGGTTCATCAGCGCATTGATCAGCGATGATTTTCCGACGTTCGACTTTCCCGCAAATGCCACTTCATTATAAGCCGTATCCGGTATCTTGCTCGTAATTCCGCAGACAATTTCAAGATTTACATTTTTGATGACCATGTTCTACTCCTTCTTTTCGCAAAAAGCGACGCGAAGCACCTGCTCCATTGTCTCTACATAGACGATTTCCAGTCCCTTTTTGATCTCACCTGATATTTCCTCGACATCCTTCTCATTCTTCTTCGGCCACAGACCGTACGGACTCCGGCGTTTTTGGCCGCAAGCAGCTTCTCCTTCAATCCGCCGATCGGCAGCACCCTGCCGCGGGCGTGATCTCTCCCGTCATTGCGACATCCGCCCGCACCGGTGTCCCGGTAATCGCCGAGAGCATTGCCGTCGCCATCGTAATGCCGGCAGACGGTCCGTCCTTGGGAACTGCACCTTCCGGGATATGGATGTGAATATCATTTTCTGGAAAAACTCCGCCGGAATGTCATACTGTCCGCCGACCGACCGGATATAGCTGATTCCTGTCTGTGCCGACTCCTTCACGTGACGTCGCCCAGCTGACCGGTCAGCTGGAATTCACCCTTGCCGGGCATCACGTTGACCTCGATTTCCAGCGTATCTCCTCCCACACTCGTCCATGCAAGTCGCGCACGATCCCGACCTCATCGGTCTCACCGCGCATATCCTGGCTGTATTTTTCCTTGCCGAGATACTTCTCAAGATTGCGCACCGTCACATCGACCGTGCTGCTTTTTCCTTCGTAGATCTCACGCGCCGCCTTGCGCGCAATCTCCCCGATCCTGCGCTCCAACCCGCGGACTCCCGCCTCTCTGGGTATAACCGCTTATGATCTTCGCGAGGGGCTCCGTCGCTGACTTTGAACTGATCTTCCTTTAAGCCGTTGCGCTCCGTCTGCTTTGCCAGCAGATGTTCTCTCGCAATGTGAAGCTTCTCGTTCTCCGTGTAGCTTGTCACCTCAATGAGTTCCATACGGTCCAGAAGCGGTCTTGGAATCCCCTGCATGGAGTTCGCCGTCGCAATAAAAAGCACCTCCGAGAGGTCGATCGGGAGGCTCCATAGTGATCCCGGAACTTATGATTCTGTTCCGAATCCAGCACCTCAAGCAGCGCCGAGGGCAGTGTCTCCCTTATAGTCACTGCTCATCTTGTCGATCTCGTCCAGAAGCATCAGCGGATTCTTCACACCGGCGCTGCGCAGACCGTTCACAAGGCGTCCCGGCATGGCTCCGACGTAAGTCTTCCGATGTCCCCGGATCTCCGCCTCATCGCGCACACCGCCGAGGCAGATCCGCACGTATTTCTTATCCAGCGCACGCGCCACAGAGCGCGCAATGCTTGTCTTGCCGGTTCCCGGAGGTCCCACCAGACAGATGATCGGGCTTTCTCCCTTGCTCGTCAGATTGCGCACCGCGAAACTCCAACATACGCTCCTTGACTTTCTCCAGACCGTAGTGATCTTCCTCCAGAATCCGCTCTGCGTTTGCAAGGTCTTTGTTGTCCTCGGACGCTTTATTCCACGGAAGCTCCAGCAGCGTCTCGATATAACCGCGGGTCACCGCGCTCTCCGATAATTCGCGCTGATGCTCTTGAAGCGGTCAATCTCCTTCTTGATGCGGTTTTCACTTCCTGGTCGGCATCCAGCGCATCCAGTGCTTTCTGGTACTCGTCCGCATCCGATTCCGTATTGTCCTCGCCGAGTTCCTCCCGGATGAGCTTTCATCTGCTCGCGCAGTATGTATTCCTTCTGGTTCTTATCCACGCGCTCTTTGACTTTGCTCTGGAATTCATTCTGGATGGCAGTGATTTCAATCTCTTTTAAAAGGAGCGCCATCAATACCTCATAGCGCTCCGTAAGTGTCATTGCCTCCAGAATCTTCTGCTTTTTCTTCGTAAGAAACCGGCAGATTGTTCGCAACCTGATCCATCGAAGCTTCGGCAGATCCTGTATGGTACCGATCTGGCGCAGCAATTCTTTTCCGGCACGCGGATTTACCGTCTGATACCGGCTGTATGTCTCCTGTACACTGCGCACCATCGCAGCTTTGGCCTCTTCCGAAAGCCCCTCCTCCGGCAGCACGCACGGCGCCACCTCTGCCAGAAGATACGGATCCGTCTGTGCAAAAAGCCGAAAGTTCGGCTCGCTCGATACCCTCAACCAGAATTCTTACGATATTGTTTTGTAATTTGATTACCTGCTTTACTTCCGCGATCACACCGATATGGTATACATCGTCCGCTCCGGTTCTTCCTGTTCGACATCCTTCTGCGCCGACAGGAAAATCTTCTAGGGAATCCATCATGCACTGTTCGATCGCACGGATGGACCGGTCACGGCTGATGTCAAAATGCGCAATCATTCCCGGAAGAATGACCATCCCGCGAAGCGCAACCGCAGGTATTTTTTAAGATTTCTGTATCCAACATATCCTCTATTTTTTCTTCTATGGTCTTTAATTTCTGCTCCTCAATGGAAAGCTTCTCCTCCACCAGATCCTTGGTGATCTCACACTCGGTGATGCTCTCATCCGACGGAATATGGTACATCAGATCCAGCGTCACAGCCTCCATAATCGCGCGCGCAGTCCTCGCGCTCCCGTCTTGCGCTCCAGCGCCTTGTCAGCGATCGCCTCCAGTGCGTCCGCGTCAAACGCAAGCTTCACGCCATCCAGCTCAAACAGCTTCTCGTACTGTCTGGTCAGCGCATTCTTCGGCTCTTTTAAGATGCGGATCAGGGCGTCGCGGTCTAACATATCCAAAGATACCGTCACCGGCACACGGCCGATGAACTCCGGGATCAGACCGAACTTCACAAAATCCTGCGGCAGCGCATGCTTTAACACGTCGCCGATATTGTACTCATTCTTTGACTTGATGTCCGCGTTGAAACCGATCGCCTTCTGATCCATACGCGTCTCAATGATCTTCTCAAGTCCGTCAAATGCTCCTCCGCAGATGAACAGAATGTTCGTCGTATCGATCTGGATCAGTTCCTGCTGCGGATGCTTCCTGCCTCCCTGCGGCGGTACCGATGCAATCGTTCCTCAAGGATCTTAAGCAGCGCCTGCTGTACACCCTCGCCGGATACATCTCTCGTGATAGACACGTTCTCGGACTTCTTGGAGATCTTATCGATCTCATCGATATAGATGATTCCGTACTGGGCACGCTCAATATCGTAATCGGCTGCCTGAATGATCTTCAGAAGAATGTTCTCAACATCCTCGCCAACATAACCTGCCTCCTGTCAACGTCGTGGCATCTGCAATCGCAAACGGCACATTTAAGACACGCGCCAGCGTCTGCGCCAGCAGCGTCTTACCGGAACCGGTCGGACCAAGCATCAGGATATTACTCTTCTGCAGCTCCACGCCCAGATCATCCCCTGCCATAATTCTCTTGTAATGGTTATATACTGCAACGGAAAGAACCTTTTCGCCTGATCCTGTCCGATCACATAATCGTCCAGAAACGCTTTTAATTCTTCCGGTTTTAAAAGGTTGATCTGCTCCGTCTCTTCTGCGGCACCGGTCTCTTCCTCATTATCAAACTCTTCCTCAATAATCTCTGCACAGATGTCCACACACTCTCATCACAGATATATGCCCCTTTCGGTCCTGCGATCAGCTTTTGCGCACCTGTCCCTGAGATTTTCCGCAAAATGAGCAGCGGAGCTCATCGTCACTTCTTCCTGCCATTTTTAACTATTCTCCATGTTCTATCTTACTTCCTGCCAAAATCAGGTCTTATTTGCTTTCTTCCTTCTTGGTGTCCTTGCGGATGATGACATCGTCGATCAGTCCGTACGCCTTTGCCTCCTCGGCAGACATGTAGTAATCGCGCTCGGTATCGGCAGCATCTGGATCTCTGTCGCCTGTCCTTTGGCTCCGCCGGACGGCTGATGGATCATGACCTCCGCATTCGGAAGCGCATAGCTCTTGTCCTTTGGTACCGCCGGAAAGTAAAAATGCTCCCATACTTGCTGCCAGTCCGATACAGATCGTGGATACATCACATTTGATGTACTGCATTGTATCATAAATTGCAAGTCCTGCTGTTACCATTCCACCCGGGGAATTGATATATAACTGGATATCTTTTCCAGGATCTTCTGACTCTAAGAAAAGTAACTGTGCCACGATCAGACTTGCCGTGGTCTCATTTACCTCTTCTCCCAGGAAAATGATTCTGTCTTTTAACAGACGGGAATAAATATCATAATTCCGCTCTCCTCTGCTGGTCTGCTCAATGACGTAAGGTACTAAACTCATTTTGTTTTCCTCCAATCCATTTTGTTTATAAAAATTTAATTATTGCTTATATGCTTAAACAGACCGGCCCGAATGAGCCAGTCTGTCTGTATTTGTCCGCTTTCGACGAAGGGAATTATTCTTCTGCGTTTTCTTCTGCGTTTTCTTCAGCTTCCGCTTCTTTTTCTTTCTTAGTCTTAGCTTTTGCTCTTTCTTTTACGTTCTCCATAACAAGGTCAACTGCTTTTGTTACAGAAATATCTCTCTTCATGGATTCTTTCTCAGCGTCGCCCATGTATTCTTTGAGCTTGTCTGCTTCCATGCCATAGCTTTTGCCATCTTCTCGATCTCAGCGTCGATCTCTTCCTCGCTTACTTCGATGTTCTCGTCTTTTGCAATCTGCTCTAATACCAGGCTGCTCTTGATGCGTGTCTCAGCTTCCGGGCGAACCTGCTCTTCTAATTTGTCTAATGTAAGACCGGAGAACTGCATATACTGCTCCATGGAAAGTCCGCTCTGAGCCAGTCTCTGAGCAAATTCATTGACCATGTTCTCACACTGTGTCTCGATCATTGCCTCCGGGATCTCCATGGTAGACTTGTCAATGATCTTCTGGATTGCCTCGTCCTCTTTTGTGCGTTTTGCTTCGTCCTCTTTCTGAACCTCTAAGTGTTTCTTTAAGTCCTCTTTGTACTCCTCTAAGGTATCGAACTCGGATACATCCTGTGCGAACTCATCGTTTAACTCTGGAAGTTCTTTTGCTTTTACTTCGTGGATCTTAACCTTGAACATTGCAGGCTTTCCGGCAAGATCTGCTGCCTGATACTTCTCAGGGAAGGTAACGTTTACGTCTACTTCATCTCCGGCATTCTTTCCTACTAACTGATCTTCGAACGTATCGATGAAGGAATGGGAACCGATCTCAAGCGGATGATTCTCACCCTTGCCGCCCTCAAATGCAACGCCATCAACAAATCCCTCGAAGTCGATCACTGCGGTATCGCCGTTTGCGATCGGTCTGTCTGTCACGGTAACAGTTCTGGAGTTCTTCTGTCTCTCTTTTTCTCTCTGCTGCAACTTCCTCATCAGATACTGTTGTATCGATCTTTGTTACCTGTACGCCTTTGTATTTACCAAGTTTTACTTCCGGTCTTACAGCAACTTCTGCTGTGAAGATGAAAGGTTTGCCAGCTTCGATCTGTACCACTTCGATAGTCGGTCTTGAAACGACGTCCACACCGCTCTCTTCTACTGTCTGTGCGTAGTTCTCCTGAATCAGGGTGTTTGCTGCGTCCTCATAGAACACGCCTGCGCCGTACATTTCTCGATCATCTTTCTCGGAACTTTACCTTTACGGAAACCAGGCATGCTGATCTTGCCTTTTTCTTTCAGGTAAGCAGCCTGGATTGCTTTCTCTACTTCTTCGGCAGCCACTTCAATGGTAAGCTTTGCCATATTCTTTTCTAAATTTCTTCCGTCCATCGCATGACATTCGTCACGCCAGTCGCCTGCAGCCCTTTTTAAGGGTTCCTGCCTGTCTTTCGGAAAAAGGGCGTACTACGACTATCACAGTCATTTAAGGATTATAACATACAAGACCGGAAAATACTAGCTTTTTTGATTTCTTTGCGGTTTTCCGCCAAAAACACGAGGCTCCACACCGCGGTGTTCTACAGAGGTAGAGAACACAATCAGCGTCTTTGTCCGTCCAAAATACTGCAATTCCCCGATAAAACGGTCGAGTTCCATCGTATTTTCAAACAAAACCTCCAGCAGCATGGAATAGTCGCCGGTCACACAGTTACACTCAATCACGTTTTTTTTCACGGTACACCTTCCGCCTCTCTCATTCGGCTTTGTACTGCTTTTTCTCACGGGGTTCTTTTTCCGCTCCACGCTCCGCGCTGCTTCTTCCGCGCGATCTCTTCCCGTCGCTTCGCATGCGCCGCCTCCGCCAGAAGCTTCTTATAGTTAAGCAGCCGGCGTTCCGGCAGTCTTCCGTCCCGCACTGCCCCCTGCACCGCACACCCCGTCTCTTTTTCATGTCTGCAGTCTCTGAATCTGCAATGCTGCGCCAATTCCTCAATATCCGAAAATGTCGTATCCATCCCGCATTTTGCATCCCCTACGCCAAGTACGCGCATTCCCGGTGTATCTATGACACGGGAGCCATCCGGCAGAAGGATCATCTGCCGGTAAGTCGTCGTATGGCGTCCTTTGGAATCATCCTCCCGGATCGCGCCGGTATCCATAACCGTCTCCCCACACAGCGCATTCACAAACGTGGATTTGCCGACACCGGATGATCCCAGCAGCACTACCGTTTTCCCCACCCAGATAGCGTTGCACGTGTTCCATCCCTTCGCCCGTTACCGCACTTACCGCACACACTGCAACTCCGGCGCCTGCCTCTCCACAAGATTTACATAATATTCCGGTTCCTCGCAGAGATCTTTTCGTCAGTATGACAGCCGGCGTCGCCCCGCTCTCCCACGCGGCTGTCAGATAACGGTCCAGCCGGTTCTGGTTAAAATCATGATTCATCGACATGACCAGAAACACATAGTCAAAGTTTGCCGCCACCGCCTGGCGCTCCATGCCGGGCGTCGGATTTTCCCGGTAAAACACGCTCGTTCTGGGAAGCGTCTCAAGATACACACCGGTCTTTAACCTGGCATTAAGCTTTGTATCTGACGTTTCCTGTTCCACAAGAATCTCATAACGTTCTCTGTGTACCGCTGTGATCAGTGCCGTCGCTTTCGTATTTTCTGTTTTATTTCCTGTATGCTCCATCCGTTTTCCTCTTTCCTCTCAATTTTCCATTCACTGTTTCTTTTCCATTCCTACAATCTCCATTCTGTTTTTCTCCATTTTTTACATTCCTCCTTTATTAAAAAGAATCTCGCTTGCGGGATTTTCCACGCGCGAGCGGTTCGCAAAGCGATATGTTCCTTACCGCGAGCTGCGCATCCTCGCGGAGCGTTTTTATTTCATAGGAAGGTTCTGCTTTCACACATGAAGGCGGCACGGTATTTCCTATGAAATGAAAAAGCATTCCTGCCACATTCCTGCACCGCAATGCTGCTGCCTTCATTCTATTTTTGTGCCGGATTTCCGTTTCCAGATTGTAAAAAGCAATCGACGGCTTGCAACACCCATTTTTCAACAAGCATTGCCGGTTTGCAACATCCATTTTTCAACAAGCATTGCCGGCTTCCAGTCTCCGGGTTTTCCAACATAATCGCAGATTTATACCAGGCGCTTCACCATAAAGTGATCGTCCGCATAGCTGCCGTCCCGATACCGGACACTGTGCGGCTGCGTTCCCCAGATCTCAAACCCGAGGCTCTCGTACAGTCGGATGGCAGGTGTGTTTGTGCTCACCACTTCAAGTTCTGCCTGCTCATATCCGCACTGCTTCGCCACCGCAAGCACCGTCTTTAGCATTTCCCTGCCGATTCCGAGCCCGCAGTATTTCTGATAGAGGGCAATCGCAACACTGCAGCGATGCGCATAGCGCTCATAATTTTCCAGAGACAGCAGGGAACAGTTGCCGACATGTTCTCCAGCAACGGTTCCGATCAACATCAGTTCCGCGGTTTCTTTTACGATTCCTTCTATAAAATGTTCCTCCTGCTCCGGTGTAAGACTGATCTCATCCGGCGCACGTATCAGAAATGGCGTCTCCCCGGCAGTCACTTTCAGATACCGGATCAGATCATTTGCATCCGTCACTGCTGCACTGCGCAGAATACAGCTTCGCCCGTCCCGACAGGTAATTTCTCTTGGTTCATAAATCATAATTGGGTGTCCTCCTGTGATCTGTATCACTCCGGCACTTTATTTTTTCCACATTTTCTTCCGTGATCGTCAAAAGTCGATCTGCACGGTATCGCTGCCGCCGCAAATCCCGGCAAAAACAGGTTTCTCTGACACGATGCGTCATGATAGTCCCGGCTTTTTCCGCTTTTGTGCATCCAGCGGAATCGGTTTTCCTCTTTATGCATCCACCGGAACATGCTTTTCCGGTGTCAGACCTTACCTGGCTGCGTTTGCATGTATTACGCATCCTTTAGATCGATTCCTGCTTCCCGCAGATTTCTTCGCAGTTCCGGCATATCCTGATGATAAACGCATCCCCGCATTCCCAGGCGTATCCCCGCTTCAATGTTTGCCGGCGAGTCGTCCACAAAATAGCTTTCCTGCGGCTCAATCTTCATTTTTCCGGAAGAAATCCACATACGCTTCGCGTTCCGGCTTCAGATATCCACACTCACACGAAATCCAGATGCCGTCCATATACCCTACAGACGGAATATTTTTTGAAAATGCCGGAAACGGTGTGATGTATTTGACATCAAAACAAATGGTACCCTGTTCCTTCAACTCTCCCAGAAGCGCCTCCATCGGCGGATTCGGCTCCTGCTTCATCCGAAACTCCCTCACGAAACGCTCCCAAGCTCCCACTCACTCTGCGGAATTCTCTTGCAAATGGAACGTACCGCTTCCTCATCGGTCATTGTTCCTCTGTCCATGCAAATCCACTCCACCGATGCGCAAACCTGATTTTTCAACAATGCTGCCTGCGCTTCATCCTCTGTATATGTCCCGATGTAATCGCTCAGCTTATATTTTGTCAGAACATTTCCCATATCAAATACGATATTTTCATTTTCTCCATATTCCGTTGACCTGCTGCGTCACATTGTTCCGGCGCGTGCGCGTACTCTTATCTTTCTATGTCGATCCGGCGCATGCGCGTACTTTTATCTTTCTATGTTGATCTGGCACATGCGCATTGCGTCGAGCGCTGTCTCGTGGCTTTTCGGCGTTACCCCTGCACAGCAGGATGCATCCACGATAATCGGTGTCTTCGGCAAAATGCTTTCAATAACAATGCATTTGAGATCACACAAATGTCCGTGCAGAGTCCAACCAGCGTAATGTCCTCGATCTGCTCTTTTCTATTCTCCTCCTGCAGCAACTCGCCAAGCTTCTCCGGAACCGAATGTCACCTTATCAATCGCCTCCGCCTCCCGGAGCGCCTCTAGCTGCGGACAGATCCCAGCCTTTCGTGCCCTTGATGCAGTGCGGCACCGGAAGATGTTTTCCCTCCTGTGTCTCTAAATAGCACTCTTCATGTGTATCGCGCGTGAAAATCACTTTTCCTGGGAATTCGCGGATTTTCTGTTCCACCCTGCTGAACAATGGCGACCGCCTCCGGTGTTCCAAGAGCTCCATCAATAAAATCATTCTGCATATCCACCACAATCAATATTTTCTGCATCTTTTCTCCTCCTTCTGAAACTTCGCGGGTCTCACGGTCTCTTTTTCCCCTCTCAGACCCGCAGGGCACCTCTTTTTCACGAATTTCTTCTGTTTTTTCGCTCTTCGCGGGTCTCACGAGCTCTTTTTTCTTTCCTAGACCCGTTTTTCTCTTTTTTCGGGTCTCACGGTCTCTTTTTCCCCTCTCAGACCCGCAGGGCACCTCTTTTTCACGAATTTCTTCTGTTTTTCGCTCTTCGCGGGTCTCACGGTCTCTTTTTTCTCTTCTAGACCCGCAGGGTGAACCTTTCTAACTCGGCTGCAGACCAGGTCTACTCGTCCAACTCAGTTGCAGACCAAGTCTACCTTTCCAGCCCAACCGCACCCGCAGCCGGCCTCATCTTCCAATTTTTATTCCAGCCCGCGAACTGTGCCATGTAAAGATCGTAATAAGCACCTTTTTTCTTCATCGCTCTGCCGGACTTCCCTGCTCTAAGATGCCGCCCTGGTCGATGACAAAAATACGGTCTGCATTCTGGATGGTCGAAAGGCGGTGTGCAATCACGAAACTGGTTCTGCCGGACAGCAGTGCCTCAATTCCCTTTTGCACAAGAATCTCGGTGTGTGTATCAATACTGGACGTTGCCTCATCCAGAATCAGAATCTTCGGCATCGAGATCATCGTCCGCGCAAATGCAATCAGCCTGGCGCTGTCCGATCGAAAGTCCCGCTCCGTGCTCCTTTAACTCCGTGTCATACCCTTTTTTCCATCTTCATAATGAACTCGTGCGCATTGACGGCCTTCGCCGCAGCGATCATCTCCTCATCCGTAGCGTCAAGCTTTCCATATAAAATATTTTCACGCACAGTGCCGTGGAAAAATAAAATTGTCCTGTGTCATGACACCCATCTGCCGCCGCAGGCTTTCGATGGAAATCTTCGTGAGATCGTAGCCATCCACCGAAATAACACCGTCCTCAATATCATAGAATCGGCTGATCAGATTCACGATCGTCGTCTTGCCTGCGCCTGTCGGTCCGACAAGCGCAATCGTCTCTCCCGGCTCCACCACAAAACTCACGTCGGAAAGCACCTTTGTCTCCGCCGGCGTTCCCTTATCGTATGTAAAGCTGACATGGGAAAATTCCACTCTTCCCTGTACTTCCGGCAGTTCCGTAACGTCTGCCGCATCCACGATATCTGCCTTTGTATCCAGAATATCAAAAATTCGCTCCGCCGCCGTTAAGTTTGTCACCAGATTATTGTAAAAATTACTCAGATTCATAATCGGGTTCCAGAACATATTGATGTACGTGCCGAATGCAACCAGAAGTCCGACCGAAACCTTTTCAAAACCGAGAAAGCGGACGCCGACCAGATAGAGCATCATCGCGCCGATTCCCAGCAGAAATCAATCACCGGTCCGAACATATCCGCATAGCGCACCGCGTCCACGAACGACTGCTGATGCTCATCGGTCAGATTTCCGAAAATCTCTCTTGTCTCCTCCTCGGCACCAAAACTCTGCACCACATTCATTCCCGCAATGTCCTCATGCACATAGGCATTGAGGTTGGATGATTTTGCGGAAAATCTGCCAGCGCTTATGCGAGGCAGTCTGCACAAACCAGATGCCGCCGATCATCAGCGGAATCGTGCTGAGTGATGCAAGTGCCAGACGCCAGTCCTTTATCAGCATGATCACCACAACGCCGATGACCGTAATCAGTTCCGGAATCAATGTTGTCACCACATTTACCAGCACATCCCGCAGCGAATTCACATCACCGATGATTCTCGCCAGAATCTTTCCGGTCGGTCTGCTGTCAAAAGGAAAACGACAGCGTCTGAATGTGTTCGTACAAGATCCTGACGGATGCGCAGCAGAATCTTGTTCGACACCACCGCCATCACATACATACGGATCTTCACCATAATGATAAAATAATATTCAGTCCCAGCGCAAACAGACCGAGTCCCATCAGCCCCCTCATATCTTTATTTGCAATATAATGGTCGATCGCCTCCTCAATCAGAAGCGGATTGACCAGTGAAATGGCAACCGTCACAGCCCATGCAGAGCAGCACGCCGATCAAGATTGCTTTATAATCCAGTAAGTAGGGGAGAACAACCTTCGGAAAATCTTCTTTTTGTCAGTGTTTCCATAAATTCATCTTCACGATAGGAATTAACTGCCATGAACTCTCATCCTTTCCTCTATATAAACCTTTCCATCCCTGCCGTTCGCCTGCCCTCAGCAGCACGCTGCTGGTGCCGGCTCTCCTGCAGGGGCGCTTACCGCGCTCCGCAATCTTTCCGTCTGCAAGATAAATAATCTCATCCGCATGACGACCGCCGAGATGCGGTGTGCAATGATAATCTTTGTCGTATCGCGCAGAGCGTTTAACGTCTGCTGGATCTCATGCTCCGTCTCCATATCAAGCGCCGAGGTCGAGTCGTCAAAATCAGAATTGGCGCCTGTTTTTTGCAATGGCGCGCGCAATGCTGATCCGCTGCTTCTGTCCGCCCGAAAGTCCGACACCGCGCTCCCCGATGACGGTCGCATACTGTTCATCCATTTTTCAATGAAATCCTTTGCCTGTGCACAGTCTGCCGCTCTGCGGATCTCATCGAACGGCATTACCTTCGCTTCCCCCATCTTGATATTGTCCGTGATCGTGTCGGAAAACAGAAATACATCCTGCAATACAACAGAAATACTGCTGCGAAGCTGTTTTAAAGAAAGTTTCCGCACATCCGTGCCATCCACTTTTACAGCGCCGTCCGACACATCATAAAACGCTGCAGCAGATTGACGATTGAGGATTTTCCTGAACCGGTCGCACCCATGATTCCGATGGTTTTTCCTGCCGGAACCGTAAAGTTAATATCAGAAAGGATATTTTTTCCTCAATGGAAAATGAAACATGTTCGAAAAAATGTCCCTTTCACCTGTTCTAACACGACAGGCTGTTCCTCATCTTTGATCATCGCCGTCTCCCCTGTAAATCTTCTTGATCTTCTTATAAGATGCCACCGCGGACGACACATCGTTCGTCAGCCAGCCCAGCATCTCCATCGGCCAGGTACAGTTTCTGCTGTACTCTACAAATGCAACAAGTGCTCCAAGTGTCATATTTCCATGCATCACGGAAATACCACCCAGGATCGTCATTGCAACCGGCAGTGCTTTTCCCACAAACTGGAAATACGGATAGTATTTCACTAATACTTTAGACTGACTGATATTCAAGTCATAATAACGTTTATTGTGTGACAGGAACTTCTCAATTTCAAATTTCTCCCTGGCAAATGCCTTTACGGTACGCACACCTGCAAGATTTTCCTCCGCAACCGTGGTCAGCACTGCATTTTCCTCACTGATGTCCTCATAAATTTTATCCAGTTTCCGCTCCATGATCGTGAACTCTTGCAGTAGCCGAAAATACTCCTGCCGATTCCCACGATCACGATTCCAACCGAAGTTTCGTCAAAAGCTCCAGTTTTCCGCCTATGATGACATCATCCACAATCTGCTGTGTGATCTTCGGATACAGCATATCCAGAACGATCGCCGTCACCATCGAAAATACCGCAAACAGATACCCATACCAATAGCGTCCGATATAGGTGTATAACTTTTCATTCCTCCTCCTTCTTGTCAGTTCCCGGTGTCACCTTCCTGCAAAACAAAAAAGCGAGGGGCATCCCGTTACGGATTCTCCTCGCTTTTTGCGTAAAAAAATCCGTGGCATCTTTCGATCACCACGGTCTATCATCAGGAATGGTATTGTCACATTTTCACGCCATCCGCATCTTCTCATACGGCATGTGCATTACTTCTTGACCGTTACTCCCCACCGAGGCAATCATATGATTCTGCTTTTTCACTTCCACGACGTTACTTGTAATTCTACTCATAATGCTTTACCTCTCTTTCCTTAAAATTTAGATTACATGTTGTCTTACAAAAACCAGTATACGCATACCTCTTTTTAAATGTCAAGAAAAATTCTCATAATTTACCATTATAATATTTGATTTCGTGCAAATAATAGGATTAGGAATTACAGTAATTCATTATTGTACTCTAAATCACACCGGAAGATGTTCGGGAAAACAGACGACAATATGGAGGGAAAAACCATGAGTGGATCTAGCAATTCTAATTCCGGCACAAACCAGATGGCAGTGCCGCAGGCAAAAGAGGCAATGAACCGTTTTAAGCAGGAAGTTGCAAGTGAGATCGGTGTACCGTTAAAGGACGGCTACAACGGCGACTTGACTTCCGCACAGGCCGGAAGGCATCGGCGGCGAGATGGTCAAGAAAATGATCATGAAGCAGGAAGAGCAGATGTCCGGCAAATAAACCGGCTTCTTCTGCCCATTGCACCAAAAACGGGGCTGTCGCTTTAAGCAGGCAGTCCGTTTGGCATGAAGAAATAGGACAAGAGAATCATGCCCTTCGATTTCAGATGGAATGCAGATGGAATATTTTTGTGAAAAAAATGAGAGCATTTCTTTCTGCCGGATATTTGCATCGGATTCCGTGTCTCTTCCACGTTTGGACAATCCGACGGGGACATGTCCGGCACACCAAAGACAATGGGCGGACTTTCTAGCCGCCCTAACTGTACTCCCTCATAGACATGATAAAACCGCGCGAACCGAAACTCGTTGCCATCTGCTATTGAAAAACAAGGCAGGTCACAACTCAAACATCGGCTTCGCGCGGTTATGTTTTATTGCGACATAAGGATGGCTGATTTATGCCATCCGTTGTTTGGTACTCGTAAGGGCGGCACAAAAGTCCTACAAATTGTCTTCGGGGTGCGGACATGACCCGTGGAGTGTTCCAAACTTGGAAAGACACGGATCATCGCGGATGCAAACATCCGGCTGGTTAGAAATGCCACATTTTTGAACAGAATTTCCATTTGCATTTCCAACTGAAATCGCGAGGCAGATCTTCTTGTCCTATTACTTATCATTCCATTACGCATCACACCAAATGGGACTGCCCGTTTCATGCGGCAGCCCCATTTTTGCTTTTTATTTCTCGTGCATCCAGACGCGCATCTGGTTTAAACCACGGTTGCCCCATGCAAAATAAGGGATTGCGCGAAGCGTAACCGTTTCTTCTTCGGCGGTTCCTCGGTGTAGAGTTCCTCCGACGGCACAAGCCGGATCCCCGCCACATCGAGCAGTGTGAGACCGGAAAGCCTGCCTTCCGTGCATACGAGAGCCTTTGCATCCAGTTCTTTTTTTTACCGCAAGCGCCTGCAGATTGGCTCCGTTGTCAGCGCCCCCTCAAAGCAGTAGACCACAGGTCCGCGCATCAGCGCCACGCATCCGACGTCCTCGCGCACATGCGTACTCGCATAAATTTTGCGCACCGGCAGTGGAAAATGAAGTTCCACCTGATCGTCGCTTCCCCATTTTCTGCTGATATACAAATAGCCATCACGGATTTCTCCGGCAGTATCAAACGCCTCCCCGTTGACCGTCACGCGCAGGTCTTTCATATAAGCCGGGATATGAATGGCAAGTGTAAAGAGTTCGTCGATCTTCGCGGACACATGGTAGGTCACGCTTCCCTCCCACGGGTATGCGCTCTCCACGCGGATGTCCGCCTTTGCCGAGCGCCGCCTCCTGTCCCAGAAACAGATGGGAGTACACCGCCGTCTCGTCCTCATCCCACGCATATTTTCCAAGGGAGGTCACCATGCGGACCAGGTTCGGCGGGCAGCATGCGCACGCATACCAGCCCGGACGCTCCGGAATCACATGTTTGTAACCGAAAATCTCGCCGGACACCCGGATTGACCTCCAGCGGATTGACGTAGAAAAATCTCTTTCCGTCAAGCTGCATTCCGCTGATGATTCCATTGTAGAGCGCCCGCTCCATCACATCGGCATATCTTCCGTTCTTCTCCGTCTTTAACATATTTCTCGCAAAAAGACCAGACCGATCGACGCACAGGTCTCCGCATAGTTCATATCGTTCGGCAGTTCATACTCTTTTGTGAATGCCTCGCCCTCCACGGTCGAGCCGATGCCTCCGGTGATGAACATCTTTTCTGCGTCATATTCTCCCAGAGCCGTCTGCACGCTGCAAACAACTTCTCATCGTGATCCTCCGCCGCAAGATCTGCCATCGCCGTGTACATATATACGGCGCGCACACTGTGTCCCACAGCCTCATCCTGCTCGTAGATTGTCGCATGGCTCTGGTTGTACTTTGTGTCGTCCGGGATCATATTGCCAACATGCGTCCAGCCCCTGCGCTCGGTCTCCTCCTTAAAAAGAAGTTCGGAGTCTTTCCACGCTCCTCGAGGAAATAGCGCGCCATGTCCTTGTAGGCTTCCTTTCCGGTCGCATGGTACATGCGCATCAGACCGATCTCCACCTCCTGGTGTCCCGGAATGCCGGAATCTTATCCTCTCCGAACCGGTTCATGATATGCTGCGCCATCCGCTCCATCACGCCGAGCAGCTTGTCTTTTCCGGTCGCCTCGTAATACGCCACTGCCGCCTCCATCATATGGCCTGCGCAGTAGAGTTCATGGCACTCTAACAGATTCTGCCAGCGGTGCTCCGGCTCCTTGATCGTGAAAATGTATTCAGATAACCGTCCGGCTGCTGTGCCTTTGCGATAATGTCAATGATGTCGTCCGCGCTGTTCCAACGCCGCATCCGGCTTGATCACGAGCGAGTACGCCACACCTTCCAGCCATTTTGCCACATCGCTGTCCTGGAATACCATCCCGTAGAACTCACCTTCCATCAGTCCTGCCGCAATGCGGAAATTATCCAGCGCATGGCTCTTCTCCACGCCTTCTTCTTTATCGTTTAATACCCTCTCCTGAAACGGTATCACAGTATCTGTGATCTTTTCCTGCATACCGCTCCAGAACGGGTCTTTGATCCGAATTTGCTGTAATGCAATCTCTTTGCTCATCTCTTTTCCCCCATCAGTTCCGATATTCACGGGTCATTTCCAATTCTCTGGCGAGATCCTCCGGCGTCCTGTACTTGCGGAATACCTTCGAGCACATAGTTTTTCACCAGTGCAAACACTCCCGGAAACAGTACAATCAGGCACTGTGTATCGTTGCACATCAGAACAAACAGCACAAACACAGCTACTAAAAGCGCCGACCATCCCAGATTTGCCACCACCATCACAAGCGTCTTCTTCATGGACTCCCGTATGGTTCCTCAAACCTCGCCATATACGCCGTCAGGTAAAACTCCCACGCCAGCGCCATGGCAGAAAGTACAATAAAAAAATAATACAACGCACCAAGCGCCGAGCCCTGTGCCAGAAACTGTCTGGTCACCGCAAGGTCCGCCGCAAGAAACGCTGCCAGTATTCCCCCACAGCAGCCATGCTCCTGTGGTCTGTTTCAAATCCGCTTTCAGAGCCGTGCAATATTCCCGGAATGCATAGCCCTGTCCATGTACAATGCTTTTATTGACCGCATGGTACACCGCCGCTGTGGCGGCTCCCATGGTAACGACCGGAATGCTGCATACAATCCACAGCGCGCCGAGAATCAGGCAGTCCGCCAGTCCTCCCAGTACGCGGAAAACTTTGTTGTTGTAATCAAAAACTGATTCATATGCCCTCCATTCCGGTCTAAGCCATTCGGTTATTTTTTCAGACGGATGCTTACCACGCTGCATGCCGGAATCTGTACCCGTATGCCGTCCGCCGTCTTCTCGTAATCTGCAAATGCCTGCTCCGTCACCACTTCCGGTGTCTCAAACGTGTTGTGTGCATTCATCGTTCCTGCCACAACACTCGCCTCGCATACGCCGTATGCAGCGCCGTCGTCCGTCAGCCTGGATTGTCACATTCTCCGCAGCTTCCAGTGAATTGTTGGTCAGTGTCACCGTGATCACGCCGGCCGCGTTCTCCGATACAGACTCAATCACCTTCGGCAGTTCGTTCTTGCCTGCTCCTACTGTTCCAGCACCGATCAGATCGCTTCTGAGAAGAGTTGCTCCCTGATGATGACGATACATATGGAATACATGATAGGTCGGTGTCTTGATCATCTTCTCGCCGTCGGTCAGCATGACAGACTGGAGTACATTGATGAGCCTGTGCGATGCATGCCATCTTCACACGGTCGGAATGTTTGTTGAAGATGTTGAGTGTCATACCTGCCACAAGTGCATCACGCATGGTGTTCTGCTGATACAAAAATCCCGGGTTGGTTCCCGGCTCTACGTCCGTCCAGATTCCCCACTCGTCAACGATCAGGCCGATCTTTTTGTCCGGATCGTACTCATCCATAATCGCACCGTGGCGGTTGATGAGTTCGTCCATGAAATAACCTCTCTTTAAGGTCTGGTAGAAAATCTCCTCCGTGAAGTCTGTTGCGCTTCCTTCTTATTCCAGTCATCCTCCACCTCAGGAAGTGTATAATAATGAAGGGAAAGACCATCCATCATTCCATGGAAACGCGGCTCGCAGTGATCAAAGCAGGTCTCCATCACCTTTTTTTCGTCCACTCGTAATCATCCACGTTCGGTCCGCAGCAGATCTTTGCGATCGGGTCATTTCCAGCATAGTTTCTCACATATGTCTGGTATCTGCGGTACTCATCCGCATATGCTGCGGGCGCATATTTCCGCCGCATCCCCAGTTCTCATTGCCGACACCGAAGTAATCGATCTTCCACGGCCTCATGCCCGTTCTGCTTGGCGCAGGTCTGCCATCGGGGATACGCCGTTGAACGTAATGTACTCTACCCACTCGCTCATCTCACGAACCGTACCGCTTCCGAGGTTGCCGTTGACATAGGTCTTGCAGCCAAGTTTCTGACGGCACAGTTCAAAGAACTCGTGTGTTCCTGAAGCTGTTGTCCTCGACAACGCCGCCCCAGTGTGTATTGATCATTTTCTTTTCTGGATGCTTTCGGTCCGATACCGTCCATCCAGTGATATTCGTCTGCAAAGCAGCCGCCCGGCCAGCGCAGCACCGGAATCTTCATTTCTTTTTAATGCTTCCACCACGTCGGTGCGCATGCCGTTGACATTCGGGATATCGGAATCCTCTCCGACATAAAGTCCCTCATAAATACATCTTCCCAGATGCTCCGAGAAATGTCCATAGATTTCCGGAGCAATCGTGCTCATTTTCTTGTCGTTATTGATGACTAATTTTGCCATAGTAACCTCCCGTTATGTATCAGTCCCTTTCGAGTTTTTGCTGTCATTGATTCACATCAGCCCTTTACAGCCTCCGGCTGTCATTCCTTCGATGATGTACTTCTGGAAGATCAGGAAAATCACCAGGATCGGCAGGATTCCGAACATGGAACCGGCGATCAGCACATCATAGTTGTTTCCATACGGCGTCAGCAATGTATTCAATCCGATCGGAAGGGTGAACTTTTCAGCTCCCTTCAGTACCAGAAGCGGCCACAGGATCGCATTCCAGCTTCCCATTGCCTGCAGAATTCCCATGGAGGCGAATGCCGGCTTCGTCAGCGGAAGAATGATTTTTGTCGCAATACCGTACTCTGTCGCACCGTCAATACGCGCCGCATCCAGAAGTTCTCTCGGAAGTCCCGACAGATACTGCCGGAAGAAGAAAATCGTCGATGCGTTACATAGTCCGATGATAATTACTCCGGTGTAGGTATCGATCAGATGCAGTGCAATAATTTCCTTATATAAAGGAAGCATCAGAATCTCAAATGGTACCATCATTGTCGCAATTACAAGGAAGAAGAGGAAATTCTTCAGCTTGAAATTGTACATTGTCAGTCCATATGCCACAAAGTAGCAGATGAACAATGTCAGAACGACCGACACGATCGTAATAACCAGAGTTCTTATACCACATAAAATATTTCTGACTGTCCGCATTTCCGGAAAACAGGTACTTATAGTTATCAGATTCATCGTGCACGGATATCGAGATCGATCGACAATCCACGGCGGATCAGGTCTCTGTTCCTGGTCTGAAAGAGGCAAGCAGACCTGCGAATACCGGGAAGATAATAATCATGCTTAAGACTGCGAAAAATCCTGTACCGAGAACTGTCCCCACTGTCCGTTTGTCTTGCCGCTCTTCGGGCCCTTATCGCCCTTTCTGTTCTTCTCATCTGCCATGTTATTTCTCCTCATTCTTAATGTTCCATTTGCAATCAACTGAACGATATTGATGGCAAGTGCGATCACTAACAGCACCACGCCGACCGCGCACGCATAGCCCATATCATTTTTCTCGATTCCGCGCTTATACAAGTATCCAAACGATTGTGAGTCCGATGTTGTTCGGCGAGTTGTTGCCTGCCCACAACATGTAGGATTCCAGGAACATTGCCAGTCCGGCATAGATGGAAATCGTGAGCACGTAGACCGTCGTCGGCTTCAAAGAGGAAGCGTCACATAGCGGAACTTCTGCCATGCAGATGCACCGTCAATCTCAGATGCCTCATAGAGGGAGGAGTCGATCGCCTTCAGTCCCGAAAGGAAGTAGAGCATATTGACACCCGTCCATCTCCAGCATGCAACTACCAGAAGGGCCGTCATACCTGACCATCCCATTTTCAGCCATTTATAGGTGCCAAGCCCCAGTGCTGCGGTAATAATATTCATCTGTCCTGTCGAATACTCCGTGAACATCAGTCGGAATAATGTACCGGAAATAACCACGGAGGTCAATGCCGGCATATAGAGAATTGCCTTCCACACACCTTTTGCTTTTACCAGACGGCTGTCCATCAGCACTGCAAAAAGCATCGGGAACGGAATCAAAAGCACCAACGTAAACAGCATGTATTTTGTGCTGTTCCAGATTGCCGTGTGGAATACATTATCCTTCAACAGCTTCTGGTAATTGGCAAGACCCACCCACTCTGATTTGATTGCTCCGATGTCCTGAAAACTCATTGTCACGGATGTGATCAACGGATAGATCCAGAAAAACGCAAAGCTTAAAATAAAAGGTATGACAAAATATATGGCGCTACTTTTTCCGAATACAAAAACTTTTTAACTTCAACTCAACACCCTCTCCTTCTTATGAAAACAGGGATGCCAGAGGAGAACCCTCCAGACATCCCCATTCCCAAAACTTATGTCCTACTGCTCAAGATCGACTGCATCCTGTAACTCCTGGAGAGCATCAGATACATCCATGCCGTCCTCAAGTACCTCATTTAATGTTGTGTTGCATACATACTCGTTGATTGTCGGGCTGATCGCTACAACAGAGATCTTACCGATGTTGTCCATACCGATGGAATTCAATACATCGTACGGATAGTTTCTGAAGTATGCATTGTACTGGTTGCTGTCGTCATGTGCAAAAGCATCATCTGTCCAGCATGCAGTGTTGCATACGTCGAATCCTAATGTATCCCAGATGTTCTTCTCACCCTCGTCAGACATCTTTGCCCAGCAAAGGAACTCAGCCTGCAAGATCTGCGCTCGCAGACTGCTGTGTCACAACGGTACCTGTACCACCGATACCAACGGAGCACTTCTGACCTGCCTCAAATACCGGGCACTTAGCAATGTACCAGTTGCCGCTCTCCTCAGGCATATAGTTTGTGAAACGGCTCATGTACCATAATGCCTTCGGGAAAGATACGATGTTGTGATCCAGAATGTTCTGGAAACCAGCCTCAAGGTCTACATGTCCATCCGGAGAAACCTCTGCGAAGCCGCTGTCTAACCAGGACTGCTGCATCTCTAACATTTTCTGAACGGAATCAAGCTGAACGTTTGCCGGATCATCGAATCCGCCGGTCCAGTCATCGCCGTACTCAGCCATTGCCAGCCATAACCAGTCTGTACCGCCTGTATCTACGGATGTGAAGTATTTGCCTTCCTCACCGATTGCTGCCACATACTCATCACCGAGTGCCTGATAATCATCCCATGTAACAACGGAATCAATCTTAGCAGTTACCTCATCCTCAGAAATTCCCATAGCCTCTGCCATAGCTGCCACGTTGTAGTACATTACAGTTGCACCTACATGGTACGGGCTCCATAATAATGTCCGTCCTCCCCTGCGTAGGTATCCATACGTGCTTTTTAACCATAGTCTCCATGTACGGGCTGCGTAGTCATCCAGCGGAACCAGCCACTGGTCAAGACCTGCAACCACGTTCGGGAACTGTCCAACCTCTACATCACAGATGTCCGGTGCACCGGTTCCTGCCTGAAGTGCGGTAAAAGCTTTTGTGTGCATATCGCTGTACGGATATGTCGTACATGTGATCTCGATCGTCTGATCCGGATGCTCCTCGTTCCAAACCTCAGCCATCTTGCCGTAATGCTGTCCGTGAAGCTCTACGAATGTCCACATCTCAAGATGTGTTCCGTTCGGATCACCGAATGTGTTGGTAACAACCTCTGACTCTGCGGATTCTGTTGCATCCTCTACAGCGTCTCTGCTGCTGCCTCTGTGCCATCCCCTGTTGTGCTTCCTGAATTTGAAGCAGTGGTAGAAGCATCAGAGCTTCCATCCTGCAAACAGGGATGTGACCATTGCTGCGCACATCAGTGCACTGAATACTTTCCTTCTCATATAATTCTTGCCCTCCTCCTTGAATTATAGGATAATAAAATAAGTTGCTAAGATGATCTGAAATTCACATAAGATCTTGTCATAAGCTGGGCTCATTAGCTATTTCGACAATTTCTTTGTTCGATTTCATTTATCTTATGTAGATAATATACAATGCATTTCCTGTGGTGTCAATATTTATTTTATGTTTTTCCCAAAGTATTTTTGCTTTTCGCTAAATTATACAAAATTATGACCGACATGTCATGTGATAGCGTTCTTGTTTTGTGCAACTTGACATATTGTTTTGTTTTTATTTAAATATTTTTAATTTCATCCTTAATAGTTGACACTTTTCTATAACAATTCTATAATAGGAAACCAATAAAGAACACCTTAACTAGTTCCGTTTTACAGGAGGATACTCAGGAAATGATTCATATTACTTCCTTAGACGATGGTCTGGAGACATTTAAGGCTCTCGGGTCTGACACACGTATCCAGATTCTTAATATTTTACTTGAAAACGAGCAGATGAGCATGAACCAACTCGCGACAGAGCTAAACATCAGCAACGGCGCTCTCACCGGTCACATCAAGAAGCTCGAGGAGTGCGGTCTGATCAATATTTCCAATGAATCTGCCGGACACGGCAATCAGAAAATGTGTTCCGTGACGCAGGACCGCATCATTGTGGACATCAAGAAACCGATTGATTATAAGAATGTATTCGAGACTGAGATCAAGGTCGGACAGTTTTCCAGACATCAGGTGTGGCCGACCTGCGGCATCGCCACCAGTGAATCCGTGATCGGCGAGTTCGACGATATCCGGTACTTTAATCATCCGGATCGTTTTACCGCCAACATTCTCTGGTTCACCAAGGGGTATGTCGAATATACCATACCGAATCTGATCCCGTCCAACCAGCGGATCACGCAGCTTTCCATCTCGGCAGAGCTGAGTTCGGAGGCTCCCGGCATCGACAACAACTGGCCGTCGGATATCAGTTTTTACATCAACGACACCAAAATCGGCATGTGGACGTCCCCTGGCGACTTCGGCGATGTGCACGGTATGTTCACCCCGCAGTGGTGGCCGCAGAACTGGAATCAGTACGGTCTGTTAAAGCTGTTAGTCATCAATGATTATGGCACTTTACATCGACGGTCTTAAGATCTCCGATGTCAGCACGCTCTCGCTTCACTTGGACTACAGCAGCGACATCCGCCTGCGTCTCGCGGTCGAGAATGACTCCGAGCATGTCGGCGGTATCACGCTCTACGGAAAATCTTTCGGAAACTACGATCAGGACATCCGTGTCGCCATCAATTATGCGCCGCTTGTCGCTGCGCAGCCGTAGCGGGGATTTCTTCCGGGCAGTTGTATAGATAGACATTAGCTCTGAAACGGTTGTGGATACAGCTGCGGGAGGTATTCTGATCGCAAAATCCGGTATTTCTAACCATACCGCGTCCGGCATCCTTGATGATCTGTGTCTTTCCAAGCTTTGAACACTCCGCGGGTGTGTTCGCAAGCCGGCAGACAATTTAAGGACTTTTGTGTGGCGCTTATTGCCACTGATGAACAAAACATAACCGCGCGAAGCCGATGTTTGAATTGGCATCTGCCTTATTTTTCAATAGCAGATGCCAACGAGTTTCGGTTCGCGCGGTTTTATATTGTTTGTGAAGAAGTGGCATTAGCGCCACTAAAAAGTCCGCTCATTGTCTGCGGGTTGCCGGACACACCTGTGGATTGTCAAAGCGTGGCAAAGACACGGAATTTGATGCCGGACGCGGCACGGAAGAAATACTCGCATTTTGCTTTAAAGAATACCTCACGCATTTGCATCCGCAGCCTCTTTCGTTCTTTTGTTCTCCATACAACTGTCCGGGATCATGTCTCTCCCACTACGGCTGTGCGTCGACTACCGCTTCTTCGGGCTGCGGATACAGGCTGCGGCACTACCACTTCTTCTTCGGGCACCGTGACACGGCTGCCACTGCGCGCGCTCCACATAGCAGCCGCACGCCATGCAGGTTCCGGCATTCAGTTTCTCACAATCCTGACAGACCGCAAGTCTGCTCTCATAGACTTCCTCTGTGACCCGGTCCGCCTCTTTGATCGCAGCGCGGTATTTTTCAATCATTTCCATACTGTCCCCGCCTCGATCATATCCCGAAGCAGACAGCGCGTACACACTCTCTTCTCCATCATCTCATGCCCACATTTCTGAATTTTTACCGGCAATCCTACTCGTCGAACCCGAACACCGGTCGGCCGTCCTGCCATCTGATCTTCATAAGCATTGCGTGACGGTTCCGGATTGTACAGCGGGTTGCCCACAATCTCCGTCTCCGTTCTCGCATGGTAGACCATAATGTCATCTCCTGCCTCATCCTTCGTGAAGGAATTATGTCCCGGGCCGTAGATTCCCGCTTTTTCACTGGATGTAAGTACCGGATAGCGCTCTTTTTTTCCAGGAGAGCGGATCTAACAGATCTGCGTCTGCATCCGCCGTCATCATACCCATGCAGTAATGCACGCCGGTATCGCTGGCGGAATACGTCATAAATACTTTGCCGTCCTTCTGAATGACCGCCGGTCCCTCATTTACCCAGAAGCCGTGTCGCTCCCAGTCGTAATCCGGCGTTGTCAGAAGAACCTGCACGGAATCCAGCGTGTAGCCGTTCTTCATTCTGGCGATAAAGATTGGATATCTGCCTGCCGACTCCCACTTTTTCCGCCCAGATGTAATACCAGCTTCCTTTTACCTCGAAGACGGTCGCATCCAGGGAAAATGCCTCAAACGAGAATTCGTCTCCATCTGCACGGGTCATCTTGTCTTTTTTCCACCCACGGATCATGTACCGGATCATCACCCTGGCATTCCAGCACATACGGGCGGATCGCCCAGATGTCGTCCTTATCGCCGCCGGCATAGTAGAATACCATTTTCCAAAGAGATAATGCAATTCCGGCGCCCAGATATGGATGCTCTGCGGTCCGCTCGTCGTGCCCATACCATGCTCTTCGGCATCCGCCAGATCCGCAAGATGCGCGGCACGGCGCAGAACAATCCTGTCGTATTCCGGCACCGATGCGGTAAATAGTAGGTTCCGTCCGTGTGACAGTACACATAAGGATCTGCTCTCTGCAGAATCCACGGCTCATTATATTTCAACTGTTTCTCCATCTTTTTTCTCCTTATAAAAAGATCCGGCTGAGCCCTTGCCGGACGCTTTGCTTTTTATTCTGTTTTATTCCGCGATATATTTTACGCCCCAGACACTCTGGTTTCCGCCCACGGCAGAAAATGTCATCACATCGGTTCCTGCCTCGTCTTTCATCTGGCAGAACACGCCGCTGTAGTCCCTCCGTCAATCGTAATGTGCATATAGTACGTTCCGTCAACAGCTTCCCAGGTTCCCGCTGCCTCTCTTCCGACGACTGTACCGTCAGCATTCAGGTACAGGATCACCGGGTTGGCAATGTCATTGCTGATATTGGTTCCTGATTGATCACAAAATATCTTCCGACCACTGCATCCGTCTCATAACCGGTACCGCTCACCGTCTCTCCCTGTGTCTGATACGGCAATTCGCACGGCCATCCGTCCTCGTTCATCAGCATCTGATGTACGCGCGGCGAATGATTTTCCGTGCCGTTGTTAAAACGGGTATGGTAGACCAGATACTGTCTGCCGTCCTCATCGATGAATGCAGAGTTATGTCGGTCGCCATGTACGCGCGCTCTGGACGGGGAAGCTTGTAATTGCCGGTCAGCTTCAGACCGTAAAGCTGATGATCCACATCCGCGGTCGGTATTCCCCGTTCATATCCATAATCGCCGTCCACGGTCTTGGAACGGAACACGCGCACCTGATAGCCGCCGCTGCTTGTGAGCGTACCGTAAGATACATACAGGTAATAGTAATCCGTCGCCTCGTCATAGGGATGTAAGGTCCCTCAATGGATTTGTGTCCGCCTCCGAGCAGACGCTTTCCGTAGTAGGCATCCACATTGTGTTCCTCGTCCGCCTCCGGATGAATCACCTGTCCGGTCGCCGGATCCAGCTCAGCAGGAAAATACCGCCGCTCCAGGAACCATAGACCATCCACATGCGGTCGTCGGCATCGTAAATACCGTCGGGTCGATCGCATTCGGATATTCCTCGAAGTTATAACTGTTGTTTCTCACATATTTTTTTAATGCATATTCCTCGTCGACATAATCCAGCACATCGGTTCCTGCGATTGTGTCCTTGTCAAAACCGGAATAGATGAGCGCTCCCTGCCACTCGTAAGGTCCCTCGATCGACTCGGATGTCCCGTAGCACAGGTTCGATGCATTCCAGGTGGATGTTGTGCAATAGTACATGTAATACAGTCCGGTCGTCTTGTTATAGATTACATCCGGTGCCCAGACATGTGTTTCTTATCATCTGTCTGAATCAGGCTGTTCTTGCTGCCGGCGTAGGCGAACGCCTCGTCTGCCACATCATAAATCTGACCGTAAACCGGATTCGTCTTGTTGTATCCGTCTGCAATGGACTCCCAGTGCAGCAGATCGTCACTTTTGCTGCCGACATATGGGAACCGAAGATATAATAAGTTCCGTTTTCCTCGCCGTTGACGGATCAT
>VOFH01004124.1_pt1 | contig 31751 bp, 50 predicted proteins | sample 5384091 | NCBI WGS metagenome assembly VOFH01 (sample SAMN12384727, study PRJNA508395) | human gut metagenome | isolation source: healthy gut G | host: Homo sapiens
TACACTAGATTTTCAAACTCAATAGAATGGCGGACCTTTTGCAGAATTTGAAACTTCAAGTGGTGAATTGTCCTTGTTTATGTATAGCAGGGAAGAATTTGTAAAGGCGATAGGAGAAGATTATGTACCTCCAAAGGGTATCAATCAGACATTTGAAATCGCTCTTTGGCTATCCAATTTTGCTGAGGTAGATTTGGAGTATGAGCGTCTGTCAAAGTTGGGTGTGCAGTTTCCCAGGAGCACCCATCACATATCCTTTCGGTATTCGCAACTTTTATGTAGCTGATCCAGAGGGAATTTACTTTGAAATTGAAAGTACAAGTGAAACATAGGGTAGAAACTAATAACTTCCAATTTTGCGAAAAGTTGTTAGAGCGTGAAATTAGAATTTGTGAGGATAAAAGTAAAAATGATTAAATGGATAAAAAAATCGGCGGAAATCAATATTTCGGATTTTGGATATTTGGACTTCTCCTCTTTGCGTTGCAGGAGGTTCTTTATATGGCAATGCCTTTGTTTAAGCTTGAAAGCAATCCAGTTATGAATATGCAGGAATCATCGGCAATTTTAGATATTGCGGAAAAGATACTGGGGTCTTTTGTGCATAGCAATAATGATTTTCCTCGTTCAAGAAAAACAGAGATTTGGTAAGCATAGGAAAAGGGATTACTAAAATCGGGTTCTATATTATGATAATTTCTTTATTACTTAATTTCTTTGGCTGGGGATTATATTTTAACGGACATCAGTCATTTGAGTAATAATGTTCTTCCTTGTTGCATTACCACCGTTATATTATGCTGGTATCGGTCTATGGAGAGAAAATTGGGTACACGAACAAGTATCATATTTGAAATTGTGCATTTCATTCATGTATATGGAAATTTGAAGATATAATAAAATTCCAGTTTATCGGAGAGTTAAATAGCGGAGGGATAATCTGCCGTAAATGCAAGATCAAAGACTGCATCAAAGGCGAGTTTGTTCGTCAGTATGGATTGAAACATTTATGAAGCGGCAGAAAGAAAAATATACTTGTTCATAAAGTTAGAATATAAGGAGGTGCAGCTGAATGGAAATATTAGAATTCGGAAACCATGTAACAGAAAAATCATCCTGATACATGGATTTCAATATCCTTATCAAATATGGAATCCGTATATTGAACACTATAAAAGGACTTTCACATCATCGTTCCAATCATGTCCGGGCCACAATCCAAACTGCAAGGAAGATTTTATTTCGTTTTCCGAGGAAGCTAGAGTACTTGAAGATTACTATATTTCTCATTATGATGAAAAAGGTATATGCTATCTACGGTATGTCTATGGGCGGTGTACTAGCAGCGACATTGTGGCAGAATCAAAAGACTAAGTATTGAAAATGTACTTTTTGATGGGACGCCCTTATATCTTTTCCCACTGTCGTCAGAAAGATGATGACTAGTTTCTATCTGAATATCACCATAAAACGCAGAAAAGAGATAAGAAAACGCTGAAGCAAGCGGTCAATAACATCATTTTCAAAGAACATCTTGCTGACTTTTTGCAGGTGCTCGACAATATGACGGATACTACTATTTCAAACTGTATTAATAGCGTTGCAGTTATCAAATTATCAAGTAATATAGATACACCAAATACGAAAATATATTTCTATCATGGAACAGCCGCAAATGAAATGTTGGCAAAGAAGTCTGCAAAATTCATGCTGAAAAACTACCCGGATACAGTTATAAAATGTTTCGCGGGAAAAGCACATTGTGAGACTTCGATATTTCAGCCGGAATTAATGATTGAGGAGTTGGACAAGGTGTTCAAGTGATTTTTCAGTTGACAAGATTATTTATGAAAAGAAAAGATGATGAATTGGAGGACAGCCATGCCCAAAAAAGAAAAAAGAGGAAATAACGATACACAGCTCTGCGGCTGAATATTTGACCTATGTTGCGGCAGTTGGAGATCGTTCTGACAGTATGGAAATGCGCTACGAAGATGAAAATATATGGCTGACACAAAAGATGATGGCGCAACTTTATGATGTGTCAGTGCAGAACGTCGGGCAGCATATTAAGAAGATATTTGATGATGACGAACTGATAGAAGAGGCAGTTGTAAAGAAATACTTTATAACTGCTGCCGATGGAAAACAGTATAGTACAAAGCATTATAATCTCCAGATGATTATTGCAGTCGGCTTCAAGGTCAATAATGACCGTGCTGTCCGTTTCCGTAAGTGGTCAGGGCAGATCGTCAAAGATTACACCATTCAGGGATGGACGATGGACAAGGAACGGCTGAAAAAGGGGCATATGTTCACAGATGAATATTTTGAGCGTCAGCTGCAGAATATCCGTGAAATTCGTCTTTCTGAGCGTAAATTTTATCAAAAAAATCACAGACCTCTATGCCACAGCCTTTGATTACGATAAGGATGCGAAGACAACTAGGCAGTTTTTCCAGACAGTGCAGAACAAAATGCACTGGGCGGTTCCAGGCACACAGCAGCAGAGTTGATTGTGGAGCGTGCCGATACAGAGAAAAAACATATGGGGTTGACTACTTGGGAGGCTGCTCCAGATGGGAAAATTGTCAAGACAGATGTGTCAATTGCGAAGAACTATCTGAGTGATAAGGAAATGTCCTATATGGAAAGAATTGTAAACTTGTACCTTGATTATGCGGAGTTACAGGCGGAACGACAGATTCCCATGAGCATGGAGGATTGGGCGAAACGGCTGGATGGTTTTTTGGAATTTAACGGTAATGAGATACTTACAGACGCAGGTAAGATTAGTGCAGAGCAGGCAAAACTTCATGCTGAAACTGAGTTTGAAAAGTATCGTATTGTGCAGGACAGATTATTTATGTCTGATTATGATAAGTTTTTGTTGGAACTGGAAGAACAGGCAAAAAAATCAATCCGAATGATACAAATGCTTATTGCTGCTGTAAAACGATAAAATTAGGGGGATACCGCAGTGGACAATTATGGAAAAATGCTGATTTATCTGACTGAAGATGGTTTGACCAAAATAGATGTCAATATGTATGATGAAACAGTGTGGCTGTCTATTGATCAGATGGCTGAATTATTTCAGAGGGACAAAAGCGTTATCGGAAAACATGTGAGAAATATATTCAAAGAAGGCGAATTGAGAAAAATTCAGTGTGGGCAAAATTTGCCTATACTGCTTCTGATGAATAAACATATCAAGAGGTAATTTATCATCGTGCGGATGCGGAAAAAGACTTCATGGATTGATGTCATTTTCAAGGAAACAACCGACACTGCGAGAAGCAAAGATTGCAAAGAGTTATCTGGATGGGATTTTGACTTCCACAGGAGAAAATCTTCTCACCGGAAAGGGTACGGTCAGTTATTTGCAGGCCATGTAAAAGGCTCAGACCGAGTATAAAAAGTATAAGGCAAAGACGCTGAGCAGTGTGGAAAAGGATTATTTGGAAAGTATAAAGATGCTGGATCAAAAAAAGAAAACAGGATATTTAAGATATCCCAAGAAATAGTACATGTTTCAGTGCTGATACGTAATATATACTTGTTAACTTAGAATTTGAAAAGGGGAACATGATGACTGAAAGACCTGTTTTAGATAAAAATTTAGATAGCAAACATTTCGTGATTTCTATTATTTGAAAGAAGAATTAGTAGACTTTTGCAGGAAAAACGGTCTGCCTGTTTCTGGTGGAAAGCTGCAAATAACAGATAGAATTGCTTGTTTTCTTGATACCGGCGAAATTCAAGCACCTTCAAAAGTAAAGCGAAAAGTAATGACAGTATCCGATATTAGCGAAGATACGATAATCGAAGTTGATTTTATTTGTTCGGAAAAGCATCGGGCATTTTTTAAAGAACATATCGGAAGCAGCTTTTCATTTAATGTGGCTTTTCAAAAAATGGTTGAAAAACAATGCCGGAAAAACTTATAAGGAAGCTATCGCAGCTTATGATCAAATCCTTGAAGAGAAGAAAAGGAAAGACACAAATTGATAAACAATTTGAGTATAACACCTATATCCGAGCTTTTTTGCGGACAACCGAGGGAAAACTTTAGAGGATGCAATTAAGTGTTGGAAATATAAAAACAATTGCAAGGGCATAACGGTTATGAACAGTCTGACCTTGTAGCTTTGGATTGATCAATCCCAGTTTGCTGGGGAGTTGAACAGAAGATAATTCAGATTGGATGGTACAATGTGGAGAAATTCAGACGAAAATATGCATGGTTTTATATCGTTACATGACTGCAGAGCTACAGCTATGGCTATTCGTGAGAATGATTTGCTTTTCATCTTTTGATGACGGATTTTGGATTTCTTCCGACGATGAACGAAATCCTTTGAAAAATACAGTAAGAACAGATAAATCAGAAGTACAGATTGTTCATTTTGATGTGTCAGACATTTACATTTTCAAAGAGCACCGTATTTTTCCGGCGATTGGTAAGCACAAACAGAGTATCCCTAAGCGTTGAACAATTAATGGCTAATATCAACTGTGGAAAGTGGGAATTGGAATTCATCAATGAATATCACAGCGATAGGGATGTACTGTATCAATGCTGGATATGGATGAATCACGCATCTTTCCACATAGAATGTCAAATCACACTTGATTGTGATAAAATCGTTTATCATTGGAACAATCTGTGTGAAAAATAAACCTTTGAACCCATTGAGATAAAAAAACAGAAGAGAGGCGTTTTATAGATAGTAAATGGCAGGTGAGAATCATGCGAATCTTTACACTTGAACTGAATAATGACATAAAAAAATTGCCCAGCGCAAGATTTACATAGAGGACTTGATAGCGAAACTTGACAGACCAGATTTTGTTGTGCTTCCTGAACTTGCGGTTTGCAGTTATATGGCCAGTCAAAAGATTTGGCAATATGCCGATGATTGTGGAAAAGACACTTCTTCATGGGCAACAGCGCTGGCGGGCAAATATCATACTTACATTGGCGTTGGCTATTTGGATAAGGAAAATGGCGATTATTACAATCGGTATATGATTGTGGGACCAGACGGTCTTTACGGAACTGTTACGAAATCTGAAGGAGAGTCTGCTGTATTTAAACGAGGATGGTTTCATCCTATCATTAAGACACCTTTTGGCAATGTCGGTGTCGCTATTTGCTATGATGCAAAACGAAAACACTTCTATGAGAAAGTGAAAAATACAGAATTGTCATTGATCCTTTTTCCTCATGGCTGTCCGGCAAATCCTAAAAAGCCGGATAAAGAACGCAAAAGTAACGATTACTTTTGCAGAAAATATGCCGACGCCTTTGCCGTACCAGTTGTATATGTCAATAGTAAAGGCAAATTGGAATATATGCCTGGCAAAATGGGGGCTATGATGGCAAGGGCAGGATTTGCCATGAATGGGATGAGCAAAATATATGCTGACGGTGCAGTTACTATTGATACTGGAATCCCAGAGGCTGTCGGCATAGAAATCAATATTGTTCCCCAGAACTTAAAGAAAGAAATCCATTTCTATGAGAATGATTTGGTGAAGGGGAACTACTTATTCGAAAGTTTATACTAAAGCCAGATATTCAAAATGGAATTAGGTTATATGAAGAAAATCGCTGATTTCCCATTGGTAAGACATTCCAAAACTACCCAATGTGCGATATAAAGTGCGTACTATTACATTAAAAAGACAGTAAACACATGAGGAAAGAAAGAGCAAAGGAGGGGGGCTGCGTACGGCAAACAGAAATTTTGACCGTGATACTGCCTCTCCTTATGTTCTAGGTAGATGATATTGCAATAATGATTCTATGGTGACAGGCAGCCTGGCCTGTCATTTTTGTCATACATGGAAGGTCAAAGAACGCACTTTGCCATCTATTTGGCATATGCGTTTCCTGCTGTCTGCACCAGTTCTTCCATGAGCTTTTCCATTTTAGATACTGCCGGATGTCGTGCTAAACCGTAGTCCGATGCCATGGCAGCAATCCGCGGAAATGCTAACCAGGTGCTGCCAGCTTCATCTTCCCACACAGAGATTTTTAAGAGGAAGCTCCAAAGAGATGCTTTGATCTGCCTGCATCAGCCCCGTGCCTACCTTTGGTGAACCGAAGATCAGGACTGTGGTCGGTCTCAATGCAAGACCTGCATCTGCCGCGTTCTGCGCGTGGTCGAACTTGGCGAACACCGGGATTTCACGTTTTGCAAGTTCCGCCTCTAGCCGGCGCACTGTTTCATCCACGGAAAACTGTCCTTCCAGAAGGTGAGCTTGTTGTCGTCGTAATTGGTCGAGCAGGTCGCCAAAGGCGCCAGCAATGCGACGGCCCAGGTTGGTGAAATCCACCCCTTCTTTATTTGCCATCAGGGTGACGCAGACCAGTTCTGCAGAGTCGGTGAATCGGCTGAGAAACATCGAATAGCCGGGTATAGAACCTTTGATGTCCATCAGGCCGCGATGTTTGTAAAACTGCCATCCCGCAACGGCAGGAAATTCCCGACCATCAGGCAGCTGCCACGGCGCATAGATCAAAGCGCGGTTTTCGGGATCGTGGATCAGCACTGCGCCCGCGAGGGCGATATCCCAGGTGGATATGTCCATGGCAGAAGCCCAGACATCAGAGAATCCACGCAGGGCTGACGATGGAATACGAGGAACCAGTTCGCCCTGCTCATCGTAACTGGCGGCAGGCTCGGTCGGGTCTATGTACGTTCCATCTTTTTAAATAGCTGATGGATGTTCTCTGTCAGAGAGATATCTCCGTAGGTAAAAGTCTTTTCAGATCTTCGCAAAAGCCGGTGTGACGAAGACCGAGATATTCAATCTGGCGTTCCGTGACAAAATCGTGATAGATTTTCCACTGACTCTTTCTACGACTTCTGTCAGAAGCAGGAAGTTCGTTGCACTCTGTATGACGGAAGAACCTGGCACAAACTGCAGAGGTTCTTCTGCGACGAGATCGACCAGATTTTGAAAAGACCACTGTCTGGAAAGGTCAAAGCCTTCTGACGCCCTGTAGTCGGAAAGACCCGACGCGTGGCGCAGCAAGCTGCAGGATTGTGATTTCCTGCCAAGTTTTCAGGTAACTGCGGAATAAATTGAGAGGCTTTGTCGTCCATCTGCAATTTTCCGTCCTCGTGCAACTGCATGACAGCCACGGCAGCAAAAGCCTGGGAAATCGGGCCAGCAGGCCATAAGGTATTAGCAGAGGCCAGTCTCCTTTGCTTTGGGTCTGAAAGGCCGTAACCTACGACTCTTGGAATATAGGGTGCCTGGACGATGGCCAGGGTCAGACCGGGGATTTCCTCTTGCTCCATAAATTCCCAAATCATTTCATCAACGGTACGGCCAAGATAAGATACATCGGCACTTCCTCTCATTTTCACGGTTTCATGTTCTCTCGTATTCATTATCTTTGCTCACTTTCTGTGTCATAAGGCCAGTCTTCGATTCCTCCGAAGTCATAAATATGCTTATATCCAAGGGAAACTAATTTATCTGACGCCTCTTTGCTCCTGATGCCGGTACGGCAGTGAAGGAGGAGGACGGCATTTTTATCTGGCAATTCTGCCGGCGCATCCTCTCCAATGGACTCGTTGGGCACGAGAACTGCGCCTGGAATATGCTTTTCGGCATATTCTTCTTCTGTACGTACATCGACAATGGTAACATCGCCCTGATCCATCATTTCTTTTGCTTCTTCTGCAGTAATCTTGTGATAGGCTTTGCTGGTTTCCTGCTTTTCCATTTTTTTGTGCGTTTCTGCGCTCCATTGGACAGGTTCCGTTGCCGCAGGCTGATAACAACAAGGCGCAGGAGAGCACCAGAGCCAGTATAAAGGGATAATCGTTTCATTTTCTTCCTCCTTTGACCATGAATTCTGTTCATGGAAAATCGTATCGTCGACGATCTGTAATTTGTAAAGTAACAGTTTATACTGTAATTATAAAAGTTACAGTTAAAAATGTCAAGTGAATTATCTGAAAATAATAGAATTTTTGAGAAATGGTTATAATAACCACAATTATGGAAGAAAGAAGGGAAGTTATATTGCTAGAAGAAAATGTGCTGATATCCTTTTTAAGGAAGTTTGATGAAAACCCGTTTGTCGTAAAGGTAAACGGCAGAGAATATCTGATTGGAGAGGGGGAACCAGCCTTCACCGTTAAATTTCAAAAGTCGATACCTCTGTCAGAACTGATAAGAAGTACCTCTCTGGCTCTAGGTGAGGCTTACATGGATCAGGAACTGGAGATAGAAGGGGATCTCTACGAGGCTCTCGACCATTTTCTCGGTCAGATGAACAAATTTTCTACAGATCAAAGTGCGCTGAAAAAGTTGATTTTCACAGCGGCAACAAAACGAAATCAGGAGAAGGAAGTGCGTAGTCACTATGACATCGGTAACGATTTCTATAAGTTGTGGCTGGATGAGACTTTGAGTTACTCTTGCGGATACTTTAAACATACAGACGATACCCTCTATCAAGCGCAAGTGAACAAGATTGAATATATTTTGGAGAAATTGCATCTGCAGAAGGGGATGTCACTATTAGATATCGGCTGCGGCTGGGGTTCCTTTTAATTACAGCTGCGAAGAAGTATGGAATCCGCGGCACAGGAATCACGCTCAGTGAAGAACAATACAAAAGAATGTAACCGAAGGATTGCGGCGGAAGGACTTGAAGATCTGCTGACGGTGAAACTGATGGACTATCGAGACTTGCCGAAGTGTGGTATGGCCTTTGACCGGGTCGTCAGCGTGGGCATGGTAGAACATGTAGGGCGTGATCACTATCCGCTGTTTATAGATTGTGTAAATAAAGTCATGAAACCGGGCGGACTTTTCCTGCTGCATTTTATCAGCGCCTTAAAAAGAGCACGCCGGAGATCCATGGATCAAGAGATATATCTTCCCAGGCGGCGTTGTACCCAGCCTCAGAGAAATTCTCGCCTATGCGTCTGAGGAAGGTTTCATACCCAGGATGTGGAGAATCTGAGACTCCATTACAACCGAACGCTGCTCTGCTGGCTGAGAAAACTTCAGAGAACACGCAGACGAAGCTGCCGCCATGTTCGATCAGCGTTTTGTGCGCATGGGAACTGTATCTGGCATCCTGTGCGGCAACATTTCACAATGGAGTCATCGACTTGCATCAAGTTCTCATGACAAAAGGAATTAATAATGAGCTGCCGATGGTGCGGTGGTATTAACAATAGGACGATAAGAAAAATCCCTTGATACTTTTTCAATTTAATTAAAAGACACAAGGGATTTTTTAGATCAAAGTGCTGGATTGTGACGGATTAACAGCCAAGGCACTTTAAAAGATGCTGCATTTCCCGAATTCCCTTTTGCTGGGAGGTAATGATTGCATCCAGTATCGGTTTTAGCTGCGGGCAGATATCGAATTGCAGAGCGTTTTTTGACATCTCTACGGCGCCTCTGTGATGTGGAATCATTTCGAATAAAAATCGCAGTTAATTCTATTTGTATCGCGGGCGCTGCTCATAGCCTGAAACATGGTCTGTAAAATCTGGTTGACCCGATGCTGATAGAGACGTACATCCAACTCGCAGTTTTTCAGTTCACTGCAGGATCCCTGCGCTTGGCGCAGATTTTCAATGCTTTCCGTCTGAGATGTAATGATATTTAATGCGATATTCTGCAGGGGGATATTGGTCGTATATTTGAGAATGTTGTGACATTTCGATCGCCGCCATATGGTGTGGAATCATCTGTATGATAAAATTCTCTGAGATGCTGTCAGTCAGCGGAGCCATTGACATACCCTTGATCATTTCATCAAGGATGCAATGATATGCTGATAAGTAATTTTTAGCGACGTCGCTTAATTGATATTGCGTATTCATAGTTTTCCTCCTCTATGAAATAGTATATGCAAAGGTGTGTCTTCCGTTACATCTAGTGGTTTAGCAGAGATCAAGGGGGATATAATAAAACAGACAACTTGCAGGAAATTTGAAAGGGGAAGTAGTACATTATGAATAGAGTTACGATAGAGTCAGTAAAAGGCCGCGAGATTTTTTAGATTCCAGGGGAATCCAACCGTTGAAGCACAGGTGAGGCTGTCAGATGGGACCATGGGCAGAGGTGCGGCGCCGAGCGGCGCTTCGACAGGTGAATTTGAAGCACTGGAGCTGCGGGACGGCGACCCGCAGAGGTATGGCGGAAAAGGCGTGCTGCAGGCAGTAAAAATATTGATACCGTAATTTGTGAAACCTTGACTGGTATGGATGCATATAATCTTTCCTCCATCGATTTGGCCATGATCAGGGCAGACGGAACAGAAGATAAGTCGAGCTTGGGGGCAAACGCCATCCTTGCGGTATCTATCGCCTGTGCCAGAGCCGCCGCAAGCGCTTTACAAATGCCTCTTTACCGATTTTTAGGTGGCGTCAATGGAAACCAGATGCCAGTGCCGATGATGAATATATTAAACGGCGGCGCCCATGCGGCCAATACGGTAGACGTGCAGGAATTTATGATTATGCCCGTAGGAGCCAAAAGCTTTCGTGAAGGCCTGCGCCAGTGCAGCGAGGTGTTCCATGGCTTGGCAACCCTCTTAAAGTCAAAGGCCTAGCTACGGCTGTAGGAGATGAAGGCGGTTTTGCACCGGATTTATCCAGTGATGAAGAAGCAATCAACTATATTCTGGAGGCAATCAACCTGTGCGGATATAGAGCGGGAGAAGATATTGTCCTTGCCATTGATGCAGCTGCCAGCGAATGGAAGTGTGAGAAGAGAGGACAGTATCTGCTGCCTAAGAGTGGTCTGCATTTTACCGCAGATGGATTAATTGCCCATTGGAAGGCTCTCTGCGAAAAATATCCGATATCTTCCATTGAAGACGGCTTAGACGAAGAAGACTGGCAGGGCTGGCAACAGATGACTGAGGAACTGGGCGGCAAAATACAGCTGGTGGGCGACGACCTTTTCGTCACCAATACGAAACGTCTCTGCAAAGGAATTAAGGACCATTGTGGCAACTCTATTTTAATTAAGCTAAACCAAATCGGAACCATTTCAGAGACGTTGGAAGCCATAAACATGGCCCATAAAGCTGGTTTCACAGCAATCACTTCTCATCGGTCAGGAGAGACAGAGGATACGACCATTGCGGATTTAGCCGTTGCGCTGAATACCGGTCAAATCAAAACAGGGGCACCCAGCCGCAGTGAACGCAACGCGAAATACAATCAGCTGCTGCGCATTGAAGAAGATTTAGGCGCTGGCAGCATCTATCCCGGGCAGGGTATATTAAAACGGTCATTTTGCTGTTCATAATATCAAAACGGACTAACCGATTGAAGAACTGTTAGTCCGTTTTTACTACTGTCCCTCTAATTCCCGAATTAATTCTCGCAGCCGAGACTTGATTTTAAATCGATGTATCCCGGTGTAGCCAACTGTTTCCTCAAGTCGGAGCAGGTATGCACGATACAGTGCGACGATTTTCAGGCTGGGAAATTTCAAAGACTGTAAAGGGTTTAGAATTGTGCACCAGAAGCGCTCTGTGATTCCCTTTCACCATCAGGCTGCTTTCTGTATCATTTCTGCCCCTCCAGCGGAACAAAATGATAATCCTCATGAGTCTCAGAATGCGGATAATCTTCTTTAAGTGCTGGGCATAGGTCTTCCGGGGTGTAGTAAAGGGTACCGATTGAACCGCAGGTTGCAGTTATAGGTACTGTGCCGGCGCGGATTTGATCTGCGGTAGGCAATTGTACGATATCGATCAGGTTGTATTGATTCTGATCCTGCTCCAGCCTCTTCATCTCCTGAAGATAAAGTCTGCCCAGCCGCTTTGTCTCAGAATCCTTTCTTTGTTCAATGGAGTCAAGGATCAACTCAATTGGCGCGGTAACAGCGGATAAAGGAAGACAACTTCTGGATGCGGAAACCATGAGGAGAGAGGAATCTCATAAAGCATTGAAACAGTTTCTGAGGTTCAGAATAGGTGTTCAGCATAGGAAGGCACAGGGATAAGTAGTCTTGAAACTCGGCTTCTGTGGCTTGGACCAGCCTGGAGTCCGTAGTCAGCATGGTAGCATAGCTGGAACGTCGGCCTGCCATAGAATGTGAAGCGAGGGCAATTTGATCAGGTACCATTATGATGGAATGCCTGTAAAGGCGATCGCGGATATGGGGATAGAAGTAAGCGCTTACCCTGCCAGTCATGTAAAGGGGATCCACCTGGTTAATGATTCCAACATTTGGTCGCTGGAATAGATCGAAGGTATGATATGGCAGATTTGAAAGCCTCGCTGCAGGCAAGCCAATAATTCTGACTGCATATTGGAAGTAAAGCCATAGTCCTCCATCAGCCAATCATCGGTTTCATCTGCTAGGATATAGATTGTACCTGGTTCTTTCTGGGCCAGCAGGTGCTGATGTGCAGCCCGAACGGCCGCACGTTTTCCTTCATTTCCATAATAGACAAAATTTCCCTTATGGCTAATATTGCTGGAATCCACGGCGGCATCTGACGCGATGCCTTCTATAGTCAGGGATTCAAAGGTTTTTAAAAAGCGATCCACTTCATCGGTATCGCCACAGAGCCAATGAAAGAGAAACTCAGATAACTGATCTTTCTTGGCAGTGATAATACGTTTGACGCCTGCCATCTCAGACAAGGCACGCCTTTGATATTCGCCACCACAGCGCAGAGCGAAAAAATACGCCATATTGCGCAGAGGCTCCCGATTGCGCGGTATCCCCCTTTTCCGTTGCGAAAGCGGCTTATGACAGAGGGATCGACGTGAATCGCTTGAGCCAGCTCCCGATTTGATATTTGAGTTAGATTCATTATAAATGTTAACTTTTCATAGAATTGCATAATCTCATTCCCTTTTTGTTTTTAGTATAGTCTAAGTTCAATATTTATTCAATCAAAATGTCATGAAAAATGATGATATTATGTCATTGCCATTTCAATATGAACACTTGAAATCCTGCATTAAATCAAGTATTCTAAATTTAAACGCTTATTTTAGGTGTATTTTGTCATAAATATTGATATAAATTGCCGGCCGCAAGACACTAAACGTCACGAGTACAGGCCATGAATAGGAGAAGAGTATGAAGAAAACAATGACAGCTTGGGAGACTTTTCGGTCGTTCTGCAGCGCCTGGTTTGAACGTCGCTGCGCAGAGGAGGTTTGCACTTATTTAGGTGACGAATTCTGCTTTGTAGGTACGGGTGAGGATGAATTTGCTCACAGCCCCCAGGAGATGCGGGAATACTTGGTGCGTGACATCCAGGAAATCCCAGAGCCTTTCTCTGTAGAGCTTGAACTCTTTCAGGAGCAGATAATTGACGAAGATACACGCAACCTGTCTGTGGGAATGATTCTAAAAATACACAGTACCGGTGGCGTCTGAGGGGATTTTTACTCTGGTACGATGTTTGGGGATTGGCGCTTGCGTACATTGTGGTTTTCGGAACCAAGCAGCAGTCAGCGAGGCGAAGAGCTTATCCTCAAACCTTGGTGATGGAGACGCTTGTCCAGCAGCGGCAGGAACTGTTAAACGACTCTCTGCCTGGGGGTATGATGGGCGGTTATATTGAAGACGGTTTTCCTTTCTATTTTGTCAACAATCGAATGCTGAAGTACTTGGGTTACGCCAGCGAGGCGGAGTTTGTTGCCGATATCGCCGGCATGGTCTCTAATTGTATGCATCCAGACGACAGGGCCTTGGTAGATGGTGAGGTAACCAGACAAATAGCGGAGCGCGGAGAATATATCGTCGAGTACCGCATGAAAAAACAGGATGGATCCTATATCTGGGTTCATGACCTGGGACGTGAAGTCACGGCAGAAAATGGCAGACCAGCTATTATCTCAGTGTGTATCGATATTACGGAACAGAAAAAGGCCCAGGCTGAAATCATGCACCTTTACAACAACATCCCCGGCGCAGTGTTCCGGGTCAAGTACGACGATTGTTTTCCGTTGCAGATGCCAATGATGGATTATACGAGTTGTTGGGCTATACCAGAGAAGAATTCAGGGCGCTGGGTAACCAGATGGCGGCTGTGATTTATCCAGGCGACCTGAACGCTGTGCGGGACAAGTTGTTAGCCAACGAATGCTGTGGGAACACCATACGCAATGAACACCGACTGCTCTGCAAAGATGGGAGTATCAAGTGGATTTCACTAAAAGCACAAGTGATGCCTGGAGATGACGGCGAGCCATATTTCTACGGATTTCTTGTGGATATTACCGACGAGAAACTGGCGCAGGAACTGGTAAGGGAGCTCTACGAAAAGGAGTTGGCCTATTTTGCACAGGCAGCTTCCTCAGAGGGAAGTATCCAGGGCCGAATCAATGTCACACAAGGCAGGGTTGAGAGTTACCAATCTACGGCCGACTGTTCCATCGCGAAGGTGGGAGATACCTATGAGCAGGCCATTCAAAGACTGGCAGCTTCTGCGGCGGCAAATACTGAGTACGGGAATCACCTCCGCACTGCACTGGATAAGGAACAGGTGCTGACTGATTTTGCCTCAGGAAAAACGGAACTCCATTTTGAATTTCTGCGGAGACGAAACGAGGGGGATCATTTCTGGAGCAGGACAAATTTCAGATTTCATCAAAATCCCGAGAGTGGCGATGTGATCGCCTTCTTTTATACCATCGATATCACAGAACAAAAAAAAATTCAAGAACAGCTTCTGAGAAAAGTAACGAAACTGGATTACGAACTGATATCTGATATCGATATCCGCCACGATACCTATCGTGTAGTCTCTTTTCATCCAGGTACTGAAACGATGATGCCTGCAAAAGGGCGGTTTCAGGCAGAGGCTAGAGAGATTGCAGCCACTTCTATGGATGCTGCTGCTGGAGAAGAATACCTTGCAAAGCTTGATTTTACCTTTATGCAACGTGAGCTAGCAGAGCATGGCAGCTACAACTTCATAGCAGAGGTAAGGGATGAACATGGAAATCCTCGAGTCAAACGGTACCAGGTCTTTTACATAAGCCGCGAGTTGGGTCGGGTGTGTATCGCCCGCACGGACGTGACCGACATCCTATGCCAGGAACAGCGGCAAAAAGAAGCTCTGGCTACTGCTTTGACTGCTGCAGAGCAGGCAAATGCGGCTAAGACGGACTTCCTCTCTCGCATGAGCCATGAGATTCGCACTCCTATGAACGCTATCATCGGTATGAGTACCATTGCTGCACAAGCTATCGACAACGAGGAGCAAGTCGCCGACTGTATCTCCAAGATTGGCATTTCCTCTCGCTTTCTGCTCTCCCTCATTAATGACATCCTGGACATGAGCCGGATAGAGAGCGGCAAAATGCTATTAAAAACGAGAAGATTCCCACAGAGAGGAATTTATAAACGGACTGAATGCCATCTGTTATGGACAGGCTGCAGCAAAGGAAGTGGAGTATGAGTGCATTGTGGATCATACATTAGATGATTACTATATTGGAGATGCCATGAAGCTGCAGCAGGTTCTGCTCAACATTCTCTCCAACGCCATCAAGTTCACAGGAGAAGGCGGCAAGGTCACCTTCTCCACCGCAGCGCATAAAAAGGCCAAGGCAGAGCCACTCTTCGCTTTATCGTCAACGATACAGGTATCGGTATTAGCGAAGAGTTTATCGAGCACATGTTTGAACCTTTTGCGCAGGAATCTATCGGTACCACGGCCGTGTATGGCGGCACCGGGCTGGGTCTGGCCATCTCAAAGAACATTGTGGATATGATGGGCGGAACCGTCACTGTTCGATCTATCAAGGGCATCGGGTCAGAATTCACGGTGGACGCAGTTGGGTGTTACAGAGGAGGAATTACCTCGTCACAACAGAAAAAAAGTATCTCCTAACTTTTCAGCGCTGAAGACTCTGGTGGTGGACGATGATGTAGCAGTGTGTGAAAGTGCGGTAGCTACACTGAAGGAGATAGGCGTCACCGCCGAATGGGTGGGCAGCGGCCGTAAAGCCATCGAACGAAAGCGCTGTGGTGAGCAGGCAGACATTACGATATGATTCTTATCGACTGGAAAATGCCCGATATGGACGGAATCGAGACCGCTAGGGCGTATCCGCGCTATCGTAGGGCCGGAGGTCACCATCATCATCATGACAGCATACGATTGGGCTTCTATCGAGCACGAGGCTAGGTTAGCCGGTGTTAACCTGCTGATGAGCAAACCCATGTTCAAGACGTCCTTGGTCTCAGCCTTCTAAAGCGCTGGGAAAAAGATGAGATTGAAGCACTGAGAAAGCAGCCCCGCTTTTGAATTTGCCGGGCACCGTGTATCTTTTAGTAGAAGACAACGTCATCAACACTGAAGTGGCAGTGGCGCTGCTTAAGAGTAGGGATTCGCCGTGGATACGGCGGAAAACGGTCTGCGAGCCATTGAGGTGTTCAGTAAGTCTGAAACAGGTTGGTATGATGCGATTCTTATGGATATCCGGATGCCGCAGATGGATGGACTGACAGCAGCCAATAACATCCGGCATATGACCAACTCCGATGCCAAGACGATTCCTATTATCGCTATGACCGCTAACGCTTTCGACGACGATATCGAAAAGAGCAAGGCGGCTGGTATGAACGCGCATCTGGCGAAGCCAATTGAGCCGGAGCGGCTGTTCCAGGTCCTATACGATTTTATCCTGGACCGGGAGGAGGAATAGAAAATGGCATATCTAAATATGGTTTTGCAGGTTGCGTTGACAACTTTGAAGAAGCGTGCCTGTTTTTGGGCGAGAAATACGCTGCCTTCTACCGGCCTGTTGAGAAAAAATTTCAACGGACTGTGAATCTACAAAGACGACTGAAAGGAGGTGGCGTTTATGACGCTGACAAATGAATTGAAAGCGGTTCTTGACAGTATACCCAGCGGCATGTGTGTTTACAGTGTAGAACAGGGCCGTCTTTATCCTCTGTATCATAATCCCGCCTTCTTTGAGGTGCTGGGGTATACCAATACACATATCGCTCAGATTAAAGAGCAGGTGACCTTTATCGGTGTTCATGAGGATGACCGTACCGCCTTAGAAAGAGACTTAGCCGTCCTGCTCCATGGCGGCCATTTATTGCGGCACACTTGCAGAATTTTTCACGATGAGCTGGGGAATATCGATGGATTCATATTGAAGGGTCTCGAAGAGCAGATTCTGATGAAGGTGAACTCCTATACGCTGTCTACAGCGACGTAACAGAACAGCGGAGGCTGGAACAATACTTTCAAAACACATTGAGAAATCTTCCAGGCGGTGTGGCGGTAGTTCGCTATGAGAAGGATGGCAGCATTATCCCAGAGTATATTTCAGAAGGCTTTGCAGCGACAACCGAAATGCCGCTGGAAGAGGCGTGGAATTGTATCAGAAAGACGCTTTGACTGGTGTCCATCCGGACGATTTGGAAAGTGTCCGTCAGGAGCTTAGCAAATATCTTGTCAGCGGAAAAGCCATTGGGAGATCGAGTATCGGCTTTTAAAAGGCTCAGGGATTATGTATGGGTCAAGAATACCCTGTCTCTCATCGAGCACGAGGGCGGAGAACGGAAGATTTATTCTGTTTATAACGATATGACGAAAGAACGGGAAGAACGCGCCCGTGTGCGACAGCAGTACAATGATTTACTTTGCAGCATCATCAGAGGACTGATCCCAACGTCTTAGTAACGGGTCACTGCAACATCACACAAGACCGAATTATACAGATCAGTGACCAGACTGGCGCAGGACTTTTGGAGACCTTCGGATCTGTCCGCGAGGCATTTTTTTACTGGTCTATCGACTCTCATCGTAGATGATAAACAGCGGCAAATATTTTGCAGCACTTATCTTCGAGTTCCAGCGCTGGCAGCCTATGAGAGAGATGAGACTAAGCAGATGAATGATTTCTTTGTTCAGTTTCCCTGATGAAGAGACTGGCAGGTATGTGAGATTTGAAATGAGTATGGTGTCTACACCGGACAGCGACGATGTCACTGGAATCCTGACGGTCATAGATATCACAGAACAGGTGGTTGCAGATCGGATTCTCCATCAGCGCTCTGACACCGGTTATGATTTCGTAGTAGATGTGGACTTGAGACGGGACACGTATACGATACTGTCTCAAGATGAGAACGCTGTCGGTATGCCGCCGCACCGAGGTGTCCACTCACGCAGGGTGGCACAAATGCTGAATCGAGGGTGGTACCCAGGGATCGGGAACAATATCGGGATAATCTGGATTCTAAACGAATGCTGGAGAGGCTGAAACAGGGTCGAGTATATACCTTTGCTTTTTCAATGACTGATGACGCGGGAGATGTTCGAACTAAAAATGTAACGGTTTCACCTATCGATTTGAGATTGGGCAGAATATGTCTGTCAAGAACAGATATTACCGATTCTATTCGGGAGCAGCAGCGGCTGCTTCGGGTGGTTGCCTATACCTGTGAGTTAGCTTGCTTCATTGATACTGCCACGGGAGGTCTTGTCATGTACACCAGGCAGATGGTTCTGGAAAATCTGCCCCCTCATACTGCAAAAAGCTATACTGCAGTTTTGGACAACATAACAGGCTATTACGAGATGGCGACGGACCAAGAAGCGGCAAAAAATTTATTCCGCCTTGAAACACTAATAGAGCAACTGAACGAAAAGCCAGGCGGATTTGATTTTGTACTGCCATACCAGGCGGAAGAGGCTTTTGCGATACAAGCAAGTCAACGTTTTGTGGGGCGATCAGAACCATAAAACCGTCTGCTTGGTGCGGGTCGATGTGACGGATATGCTGGCCACAGAGCGGGCAGCAAAAAGCAGAGATAGAACGGGCCTTGGATATATCTAGAGAAGCCAGTCGCGCAAAAAGCGATTTTCTCTGCAATGAGCCATGATATACGCACGCCCATGAATGCCATCATGGGGATGACCACGCTTGCCAAAGTGAACATTGACGATCCTGACCGCATTCAGGAATGCCTGCAAAAAATATCTGCCTCGTCAAGCCATCTAATGAGCCTTATTAATGACATTTTGGATATGAATCGGATTGAGGGAGACCAGATTATGCTGAACAGGGAGCATGTTTATCTTCCAGACCTGGTGAAGCAGGTAGGCGAGATCATCGCTCCACAGGCTGACCAAGCAGGTCTGCAATATGAGATTCTGCTCTGTGAGATACAAAATCCCTATTTCTATGGTGATGCCTTACGTATCAGCCAGATCCTCATCAATATTTTAGGAAATGCAGTTAAGTTTACACCCCAAGGTGGTACGGTTCGTTTTTGGTAGAAGAACTTCCTTCTAAAAGATACTAAAGATGTATATTATCGTTTCACTGTCAGCGACACAGGGGATTGGAATGGCGGAAGAGACACTTGCGCATCTCTTTGAACCCTTTGTCCGCAGCCGTGCGGTATCCCGTATAGAGGGATCAGGGTTGGGCTTGAGCATAGTCAAAGGGATTAGTAGACCTTATGCGCGGAAAAATAACGGTACATAGTGAGTTGAAAAAAGGCACTACCTTCCTGGTTGAGCTGAAAGGTGAGATCATTCCGGCCGATGAACGGAGGGTAGCTCCTGTGCAGCAGACGATGGACAAAATGGATGCAACCCTTTTTCGCAGGCCGCTGTTTCTTGGTGGCAGAAGACAATCAGGTCAATGCCGAAATCATCTGTGAAATTTTGCGAATGAGCGGTGCTGAGGTCGTGGTCAGAGGCGATGGTGCCTTGACTGTAGAGGCATATCGATCCACAGCTCCGGGGACTTATGATGCCATCCTGATGGATATTCAGATGCCGGAAATGGATGGATATGAGGCTGCCAAAACTATCCGGGCAGACAGCAGACCTGATGCTAAGGATATTCCAATCATCGCTATGACTGCAAATGCCTTTGAACAGGACGTAGTGGCGGCCCTAGCAGTTGGGATGAACGCTCATCTGGCCAAACCCATTGAGCCGGAAAAGCTTTTTTTTTCAACGCTTCATGATTATTTATAGAGGAAGGATCTGGCGGATCAAGAAGCCCGAAGTGCAGATAAACTGTATAATGGGAAATAACCTGATTTAAAATACAAAATATGAAAAGTATGCTATAATAGGGTCATCAGATTGTGAAAGGAGCCTTAGTATGGGAATGAGAAATTGTGCATAGCGAAGGCTGATTGTGCAGTATAATTTAACTACGATATAACAGTGTCGGTTGTCTTCTGCGTCTATTGGAGGCAGGCGCCGCTTTAAATTATGAATCCAAATAGCCTTTGCTAATCCTAATAAAAACAAAATTGGGAGGCGCATAATGAGCTGTCGAAAATCGATTCATGCATTACCTGCAGAGCTTTTTTAGAACAGATACAGGAATATGTAGAGGGCGAAGTCATCTACATTCCTAAAAAGAAGTCAAGCAAAAAGTGCTGGGGTGAAAATACAGATACTAGAGGGATTTTAGCTGCCCGCAACGCGCAGATTTGCCAGGATTTCCAGAGTGGTATGAGCGTAAAGCAGTTATCCGATAAATATTTTTGGTGGAAAAAAGCATCCAGAGAATATTGCGTAAAAGAAAAATAGAATGAAAATGTGCCGTGATTCACGGCACATTTTTAATGTAAGAAAGAAGGTGAGGTATTGCAGCCGCGGGTCTCCTGTTATAATGAATTCTATCAAAGATAAAGGAGGAATCAGAATGGCTTACTTTTATTATGCAGATAAAAAATCTATTACGAGGAAATCGGCAGAGGCATCCCATTGCTGCTGCTACATGGTAACAGCGTTTCATCAAAGATGTTTCAAGGAATTATCGACCTGTACAAGGAGGACTATAAGGTGATTCTCATTGATTTTTTAGGACATGGTCGCTCTGACAGATTGGAACAGTTTCCAACTGATTTTTGGTATGACCAGGCGATGCAGGTTATTGAGCTGCTCACCAGCTGCCGCTATGGCAGAGTCAATCTCATCGGCACCAGCGGAGGCGCTTTAGCAGCTTTGAACGTGGCACTAGAACGTCCAGATTTGGTCTGCAGCGTGATAGCTGATAGTTTTGAAGGGGAGAAGTCCCTAGAGGCTTGGACAACAAACATTGCCCATGCGCGGGAGGAAACGAAGAAGAAAAAAATTTGTACGTCAGTTATGGGAATACTGTCATGGTGAAGATTGGGAAAAGGTGGTTGATAACGATACCGATGTCATCGTCAGACATCATCAGATGATTCAACATTTTTTTCATCAGGATTTATCTCAATTGAAGATACCAGTATTATTAACAGTCAGTTTGGAGGATGATGAATTTGTAGGGGTCATGGATATCAAAAAACTTACGGAAACCTGCAGACAAAGATACCTGGCGGAAAACAATTAGTATTTCCTACAGGCGGTCATCCGGCAATGCTTACAAATGCAGAAGAATTTTCAGGGGCAGCAAAGGTATTCTTTCGCAACGCGGAAAAATAGAAATATCAGGATTCTAAATCCAGTAGTCGGGCGCTGTGATATAATGCAGTGTCTGTAGCAGTCATTATCGATTCGGCGCTGTTAGAGTGGAAGAGAAAGCGTTATGTAAATTCTTCCTTTTTCTGAATATGATATTGACAAAAATGACTTGAAAAAATATAATAAAATACGTGAGTTAGGTTATACTAACTTCGATGATTAAAAAAAAAAGTAAAAGGGATTTGGTTTATGTCAATGATTAACAAAGAAATAAATGATTTTGCTGTACAAGCATTTCAAAATGGTGATTTCAGAGCAGTTACAAAGGAAGAGATTTTAGGCAAATGGAGCGTATTTTTCTTCTATCCGGCAGATTTCACTTTTATCTGTCCGACAGAATTGGAAGATTTGGCAGATAAATATGCAGAGTTTCAGAACATCGGCTGTGAGATTTATGCAGTGTCCTGTGATACGCATTTTGTTCACAAAGCGTGGCACGATGTATCTGAAAAAATCAAAAAATTCAATATCCGATGCTGGCGGATCCAACTCACGCCCTATCTAAAGATTTTGAAGTATATATTGAAGCTGACGGTGTGGCTGAAAGGGGCAGCTTTATCGTCAATCCAGAGGGTAAGATTGTAGCCTACGAAGTTACTGCAGGCAATGTGGGACGTAATGCTGACGAACTGCTGCGCAGAGTACAAGCCAGCCAGTTTGTTCACGAGCATGGGGATGAGGTTTGTCCGGCAAAATGGCAGCCAGGAGCGGAAACTTTGAAGCCGAGCCTGGATCTGGTGGGGGCAGCTGTAAGCTTATGAACGATCAAAGGAAAGAAAACTTCTATGACGTAGTTATCATCGGCGGAGGTCCTGCGGGACTGACCGCCGCCCTTTATTTAGCAAGAGCTCGTCACAGAGTCATCGTCGTAGAAAAAGAACAATTTGGCGGGCAAATTGCCACGACTTTAGATGTTGTCAATTATCCAGGGGTAGAAAAGACCAGTGGTCCGGAATTGACAGAAACCATGCGCCTGCAGGCAGATAACTTTGGCGTTGAATTCTTAATGGCCGAAGCAGAAGAATTATTACTTTCCGGCGATATAAAGACAGTCAAGACCAGCAGAGGAGAATTGTCCTGTTTCTGCGTCCTACTAGCAGCTGGGGCAAAACCAAGGCTGGCGGGATTTTCAGGGGAAGAGGCATTCCGCGGACATGGCGTCGCCTACTGTGCTACCTGCGATGGTGAATTTTTTACTGACAAGGAAGTCTTTGTCATCGGCGGCGGGTATGCGGCTGCAGAGGAAAGTGTTTTTAGCCAGATATGCACGCCATGTGACCATTTTAATGAGAAGCGACGACTTTACATGTGCCAAGGCGACGGCAGACATGGCTCGTAATCATGAAAAGATTACTATCTTGCCGAATGTGGAAGTAGAAGAAGTTTCCGGCGATACAGTGCTTCGTTATCTGCGGTATCGAAGCCTTAAAACTGATGAAGTAACAGAATATAGACCGCCGGCAGGAGAAACTTTTGGTCTATTCGTCTTTGCCGGATATGAGCCGGCAACGGAACTGGTGCGCGGTCTTGCAGAACTGGATGAACATGGTTATGTGCTCACAGATGGACGCCAGAAAACGAATATTGATGGCCTTTACGCAGCCGGAGATATCTGTGTAAAAAGCCTGAGGCAGGTGGTAACGGCAGTTGGTGAAGGTGCCCTGGCAGCTACAGAACTGGAGCATTATGCAACAGCCATGCAAAAGAAGACAGGGATTGCTCCACAGCCGCCTATTTCTAAGATGCCAGAGGAACGTGATACGGAAGAAGTACATTTATCTGATGGCGAAAGCTTGTTTACGGCTGATATGCTAAAGCAGCTCAATGCCGTCTTTGAAAAGATGCAGCGATCTTTGATTTTGAAACTGTATCTGGACAACCGGCCGATCTCTGCTGAACTGCAAAAAATACATGGAGGTTCTCTCTGCTTTGACAGATAAACTTTCTGTAAAGATAGAAAACAGGGAACAGATCCGTCTTATCCTTTCGTGAAAATCTGCCTGGAGGACGGAAGGAGACCGGACTCGCCTTCCACGGCGTACCTGGCGGCCATGAATTCACATCTTTTGTGCTGGGACTGTACAATGCGGCAGGACCAGGACAGGCTCTGGACCAGGAAGTAGAAGAGGCGATTCAGGCCATTGAAAAACCTATGAACCTGAAAATCATGATTTCCTTTATCCTGTACGATGTGTCCGGAACTGGTAACGGCAGCTCAACGTATTGCTGCAGAAAGTGAATTTGTTGCGGCAGAAGTTTATGACCTGAATCATTTTCCAGATTTAAAGGACCGATATCAGGTCATGAGTGTACCGTGTTTGGTCATCAATGACGGGGAGCCTATGTTTGGTAAGAAAAATATTCGCCAGTTATTAGAGGCGATGGATCAATATTAAACAATATGTTTTGCAGAATAACAGGCAGCATCTGTCTTCAGGCAGATGCTGTTTTTTAACAGTAAATGAGATGCATATTTCTAACTGACATCTTGATATCTCAGTGATTTTTAAAAAGAATGATATAAAGTTTATACGGGTCTCTTTGAGCAGGTTTTTGTTTACTTACTGTAATTAGCATGATAAAATATGTCTAAATTGTAGATAGCGAGGGCAAAAAAAGTAAGATGGCTTCAGTGGTAAACAGCAATAATATAAGCGGACTGATTCAGAGAACCTTAAATCATGTGGATCCCCGATTGGTGGACCATGGAAAAAAGAGTGGCTTATCTGGTTTCACGGATGCTGGATATAGATGGGACTTTCACAGAGAAAGAGAAGCAGGATATTTGCTTTCTTGCACTGCTCCACGACGTAGGAGCCTATAAGACAGAAGAAATCAACGAAATGGCAAAGTTTGAGACACAGGACATCTGGGAGCATTCCATTTACGGATATCTGTTTCTCTATCATTTTCTCCACTAAAGGATTGGGCGCAGGCCATTCTCTATCATCACGTTTCGGCGATAAGCCTGAAAGGTGTGGAAGAGAAAAATTGCCACAGTTTCTCAGATTATAAATATAGCTGACAGAGTGGATATGTTCTGGCTCTATCAACCGGACGAAGAGGCCCTTGACAGTTATCTGATAAGGGAATCGGGGCAGACGTTTTCGGGAAGAAATCGTAGAACTGTTTTTAGAGACACAGCGGCACGACCCTATCCTCGAGAATCTGAATAAAGAATATGCCCCAAAATCGATACTGCCGCAGGTAAAATTTAAGCAGCCAAGAGTGCGAAGATTACTTGAAAATGATGATTTATGCGATTGATTTTCGCAGCCAGCATACGGTAACCCATACTATTACGACGACCAGTATCAGTACCAATACAGCTCGTATCATAGGCATGTCTGACGACCAGGTGCAGCGCATTTATTATGGGGCATTGCTCCACGACTTAGGGAAAATCGGTATCCCGGTTGAGATTTTAGAGTTTCCGGGAAAACTAAGCCCCAGGCGATGAAAATCATGCGCTCCCATGTCAGTATTACAGAAGACATACTGGGCGGCACCATTGCTCCAGATATCACAAAGATTGCTGTTCGTCATCATGAAAAACTGGACGGCAGCGGCTATCCGAGAGGACTTACAGAAAAAGAACTGTCCATGGAGGAGCAGGTGGTGGCAATCGCCGATATCGTCAGCGCACTGTTAGGTACGCGCAGCTACAAGGAAGCCTATTCAAAGATAAGACCTTATCCATCTTACAAGAGCAGGCAGAGACGGGAAAAATCAACAGAGAAATTGTCTCCATTTTAGAAGAACACTTTGATGAGATTTTTAGCAGAAGTTGCGACAAACTGCAGCCCTATTCTGCATACGTATTACGGTCTGCAACAGGAATATGAAGGTTTGCTGGAAAAGCATCGGGGCGTATATTGACTTTAGAGACTCAAAATTGTATAATTTATGACAGATATACGGTACGTCAAAGTTAAGATGACGTACCGTTAATTATTGCAAAAAATAATATTTTGAATAGAGAGGTTATTTTATGAAACATGCGGTTACTTATGAGCTGCTGAAAACCGATAGCAGGACGAAGGCTCGCAGGGGTATCGTTCACACCCCCCACGGCGATATCCAGACGCCGGTATTTATGCCGGTGGGCACCCAGGCTACAGTAAAGGCCATGCGGCCGGAACAGGTTGCGGAGATGGGGGCTAATATTATCCTGTCAAATACCTACCATTTATATTTACGACCGGGACATGAGCTGATTAGGGAAGCGGGAGGTCTTCACAAGTTCATGAATTGGGACAAGGCGATTCTCACTGACAGCGGCGGATTTCAGGTTTTTTCTCTCAGGAAGCTGCGTAAGATTACAGAAGAGGGCGTAAAGTTTCAAAGCCATATCGACGGATCGAGGCATATGCTGACACCAGAAAAGGCGATAGAAATACAGAACGCTCTGGGGTCAGATATCATGATGGCCTTTGACGAGTGCGCACCATATCCAGCAGACAGAAAATATGTCAAAGATTCTCTGGAACGCACGACCAGATGGCTGGCACGATGTAAAGCCGCACATAAGGATGTTGAACGGCAGTCCTTTTCGGCATCATGCAGGGCGGTATGTATAAGGATCTGCGCAGACAGAGCGCAGAAGAAATCGTCGAACTGGATTTACCAGGTTACGCCATCGGCGGCCTATCTGTAGGTGAGCCGAAGGACCTGATGTTAGAGGTACTTGACGATTGCGTCGATTATTTGCCTGCGGATAAAGCCAGATATCTGATGGGCGTCGGCAGCCCGGACTATCTCTTCGAAGGAGTCGAACGGGGAGTCGACATGTTCGACTGTGTCCTGCCGACTAGAATTGCCCGCCACGGTCTGGCTATGACCAGTCATGGACGTGTGAACATCAAAAATGCCAAATTTGAAAAGACTTTGCACCACTGGATGCAGAATGCGACTGCTATACCTGTAAGAATTATTCAAAAGCATATTTGCGTCATCTCTTCAAAGCTGACGAGATGTTGTCTGCTATGCTGCTGTCCAATCACAATCTCCATTTTCTGCTGAAGATGATGGAAAATATCAGAACCGCAATAGAAGAAGATCGATTTTTTAGAATTCAAAAAAGGAGTTTTACGATAAGTATGGAAAATTTTAATATCTGTCAGCACGACGAATTTTGCGGAGGGTGCATTTATCAAGGGGTACCTTACGAAGAACAACTGGCTGTCAAAGAGGCTGAAGTAAAAAATATTTTTGCAGAAAAGGACATTCATCCTGATTTTTTGATGGAATCGAGGGCTGTTCTGAGGAACATCGATACAGATACAGGAATAAGATGGAGTATACATTTGGCGATTTTGTAAAGGATGGGCCGATTTGCCTGGGTATGCATAAGAAGAAAAATTTCATGTCAATTGTCACGGTAGACCACTGCCAGTTGGTCGATGAGGACTTCAACAAAATCCTACGGTTTCCCTAGACTTTGCAGTTGAGATGGGTTATAAACATTATCATAAGAAATCTCATACAGGCCTTTTGCGGCATCTGATTGTCAGAAAAGGAATCAGAACCGGTGAGCTTTTAGTCAACATCGTTACCTCAAGTGAGGAAGGTTTTGATGAAGAAGCTTACGTGAATGGGTTGTTAGAATTGCCACTTACGAATAATATCGGAGGAATTCTGAGAACTTTGAATGACAATATCGCCGACAAAGTGACCTGTGAAGAGCTGAAAATTCTTTGGGGAAAAGATTATTACATGGAAAATATATTGGGCCTGCAGTTTAAGGTCAGTGCATTTTCGTTTTTTTCAGACCAACGTCGAGGCAGTAGAACGACTCTACAGTGAAGCTTTAGCGCTGGTCGAAGACTTTGCAGGCAAATCCGTCTTCGACCTGTATTGCGGTACAGGAACCATCAGCCAAGTGCTTGCCTTAAAGGCAAAAGAGGTACTGGGCATCGAGCTTGTGGAAGAGGCCGTAGAGGCCGCGAAAGAAAATGCGAGGCTGAATGGTCTGGAAAATTGCAATTTCATCGCTGGCGACGTCTTTGAAGTGCTGAAAGAACGAGAAGAAAACCTGATGTAATCGTGGTTGACCCACCGCGGGTTGGTATGAATACCAAGGCAGTAGACAAGATTGTCAGCTACGGCGTGGATCAGATCATCTATATTTCCTGTAACCCCAAGACCTTGGCTATCAATCTGCAGCAATTCATTTACGAAGGCTACGCAGTCAGATATGTCAAATGCTTTGACAACTTTCCGGGAACAAAACATACAGAGTGCATCTGTCTCTTGGAAAGGAAAAAGAGATAGAAAGGATCTGATCGTTACAAATTGGGTATGAATAAAATGTTATGTGTGTTGAGAGAAAATAAGGAAATCAGGAGGAAATATTTTTCAACTGCAAAGGAGGAAATTTCAAATACAAATTTACAGTTACTGATATGGATCTGCATTTTTACCATTGTCATAGAGATTACATTATTGATTTTTTGCCAAAAATTCTCTTGCCGACGTGGGTGCTGAAGCAGGAGCACTTCCAAGTGGCGATTATCAATGTGGGCTTTATATTTTTAGCGACAAAGCTGAAATCGATACACTACAAAAAACGACAAAAATGGTGGCAAACATCTGTATGGTATATATGCTGCTGATTGCAACATGTATCATCAAAATCGACGTATTCTACGAACCGGAAACTTTGAGCTCCTTTATTCCGCTTTTGTTTGTAGTGACGCCGGCAGCGTTCGTATTGAGCCTTTTTCGAATCTATTTGACGATGATACTCGTAGAGGTGGAATACATCATTGCACTTTTTATGGTGAAAGATTCTGTACTTATTTCCGCAGATATTTTCTATTCGTTAGCAGGTCTCTCTTTTGGCATGCTGGTGACTGCCATCATTCTCAGATTGAGATGTAAAGATAATTACGATAAGCTGACGTACAGGCGTTTATCCATGACGGATTCTTTAACAGGGTGCTGAACAAATCCACTGCACTGACGCAAATCGGCCGCTATCTGCTGACCAGGATTGACAACACACATTGTGCGCTGCTGATTATCGACTTGGATAATTTTAAGAAGGTTAACGACAAGTACGGACACCAGGTTGGTGACCGCTTGTTAAATCAAGTGGGAGAAATCTTGCACGAGGCCTTTAGAGGCAACGATATCGTGGGCCGCTTTGGCGGCGATGAGTTTGTGGTCCTGATGAAGAACGTCTTTGACGATGAAATCATTGAGCGAAAATGCGAGGAGATTTTAAAGCTGCTTGAGAGTTTGACCTTAGACGAAGAGAACTTTAAGATATCCTGCAGCATGGGCGCAGTCATCGCAAAAAAAGAAGAATGAGAGTCTGGAGCGGCTGTTTAAAATTGCAGACGACGCCCTTTATGAGGCCAAAGCCATGGGGAAGAACGGCCTGGTAAAGAAAAATAGATAAATAAGAGGATTATTCATATAATGGAGCGAAAGCACCTTGTGGGAACGCAGGGTGCTTTGTTTTCATGGGTATTAGATGTGTGAAAATATTATACACGAAAGATTGTATTGCTTATATCAATACAAAATAGTATAATGAACACAGAAAGAAGAAAAGTGTTTTGGTGAAAGGAGTTATTTATATGGCAAAATCAGCAAGCGTATACGCAAGGATTGATCCGGACTTAAAAGAACAGGCGGAAGCAATTTTGGCTGCTCTTGGTATTCCGACTTCTAATGCGATTGATATGTTTTTTAAACAGATTGTATTGAAAAAAAGGACTGCCCTTTTGAGGTCAGACTTCCTTATGAAATGCCGCTTAATATGGCTGCACTTACAGAGGAAGAACTAAATGAAGAAATTGAAAAGGGATATGCGGATATTTTGGCAGGACGCAATGAAACCCTTAGAGCAGGCTGTTGCCGAAATGCGTAAGGATTTTTAAAATATGAAATTTCAGATTGAATTGACAGAAAGGGCGGACAGAGATTTAAGAAATATTTTTCTCTATATTGCACTTGACTTAGGTTCTTCTAAAAATGCAGAGAAACAAGTGAATCGTTTGTGGACAGCAATTCATTCCCTTAATGAACTGCCGGAAAGATATCGTCGTTATGAAAAAAGAGCCGTGGTATAGCAGAGGTATACGTATTTTCCCGATAGATAACTATGTTGTTTTTTATATATTCCTTACACGGAAGAACAAATTGTGCGTATCGTAATGATAATGTACAGTGGACGTGATATAAGCGAACAACTGAATATGGTATAGGGATTGATGAGCGTCTGGAACGGCTGTTTAAAATCGCAGACGATGCCCTTTATGAGGCTGAAGCCATGGAGAAAACCGGCCTGGTGAAAAAGATATGGAGGATTGAAAATGAAGATAATTGAAGTAAAGGACAGAAATTCATCATTGATTGAACAACTGTTAAGTGTATGGGAAAGCGCAGTCAAGGCGACACATTTGTTTTTTGTCAGAGGCTGAAATCGAGGATATCAAAATATGTGCCGCAGGCGCTAAGTGAAATCCCTCACTTGATTATCATAGAAAATGATGACCAAGTCCCTGTGGGCTTTATGGGGATTGCAGAACAGCACCTGGAGATGCTGTTCCTATCTGACGAGGAGAGGGGCAGAGGCTTAGGCAGAGCGCTTCTCACATACGGCATAGAGCAATATTCCATCGACGATTTAGCGGTGAACGAACAAAATCCCTGGCAAAAGGCTTTTTATGAACACATGGGGTTTGAAGTGTATAAAGAACGGAAAAGGATGAACAGGGAAATCCATATCCGCTTTTGTATATGAGGAGGAATGCATCTAAGAAGAACTTTATCGAAGCATTGACAAGCGAAAGAAAGAATAAAGAACTGCCCGAAGAATGCAACTTTTTCGGGAAACTGATCGGGAGCTGGAAAATCGACTATATCGACAACACCACTTCCGTTGTGCGAAAAGGCGAATGGCATTTTTCATGGGTTCTTGAGGGAATGGCGGTACAGGATGTTATTGTCCTGCCCGGCTTTGAATGCGGAACAACGCTTCGCGTTTACAACCCTGGCACACACGCCTGGGATGTGGCATATTGCTTTACCGGAAAAATCATGCGGTTTGAAGCAAGGAAGCAGGGGCGATATTATAGTCCTTACAAATATTGAGGACGAAAGGAGAAAATGGGTCTTTGCCAAAATCCGGGACAATCATTTTCATTGGCAGGATGTGGTCGTAAAAGATGACGGCAAGTGGCATGTTAATTTTGATTTATATGCTGAGCGCATGGAATAAACCTTTATCTGTATTGAAACAGGAGGAATCGAAAATGAAAACCATCAGATTATTGTATCCGGACCATGTCAGCGGAGGACTGGAAACCTATTACTTTGGAGCAAATCTGCTGCGGTATATTTTGCCGGAAAATCAAAACCAGCCTCTGATTCAGGTGTCAATTGCACCTCCGGACGGTGAAGAGAAAACCGTCAGCAACGGCTTTTTTTTGCGGAGGATGAGGTTCTTGCAGGAATCACAGATGCCCAGGTGAAAATAGAAAAGAAAAGCCAGACAAGATCATCACCATCGGCGGAAATTGTTTAGTGTCCCTTGCGCCTTTTTGATTATCTCCACGGTGTGTACGAAAATATAGGGATCGTCTGGATCGACGCCCATCCTGACGTGTCCACCACAGAAGACGGCTACCCCAACGCTCACGCCATGGTACTTGGCTCCCTTTTGGGACATGGAGCGTCACAGCTTCATGAGCAGATGAAGAACAAAAAGCTTTGAACCGAATGAAATCATGTATGTAGCCTGCAGCCGCTGCATGACTATCAGGAGAACTTTTAAGAGACATGGGCGTAGACTACAAAGTGCAGGACAATGCATCTGTGCCCGAGGAGGAAATCAGATCGTTCATGGACCGTTTTGATCACATATTAGTTCATTTTGATATCGATGTCTTAGATGAGCATTTCTTTTCATTCGACTTACTTTGCCAACCCAGAGCTGACAGGCGATGGTTCCGGCGGCGGAAGATGACGATGGAAAGTGCAGCCGGGGTACTGAAGGTTATCACAGAGGAATCCGACGTGGTCGGCTTTTACCGTGGCTGAGTATTCTGCCTTTTTGATGAGCATAAGCTGCACAAGATGTTTTCCGAAATAAAACTGTTTACGGAATGAGGGGTGTTGGATGAACTTTGCTTTGTGGATAGAATAGGTGCGGCGAACCTGTGTGCCGCCGTTGCAATATATTACGGACATAAAAGAAAAAAATAGCGTTCAGAAGTCGAAAGAGGTGTTTGTGGATATGAAAAAGATATGTTGCATTGTT
>VOFH01002682.1_pt1 | contig 31740 bp, 61 predicted proteins | sample 5384091 | NCBI WGS metagenome assembly VOFH01 (sample SAMN12384727, study PRJNA508395) | human gut metagenome | isolation source: healthy gut G | host: Homo sapiens
GATGACGGGCTTTCCTGTTCCGAATTTAAGCCCACAAAGCAGTTGAAATACCAGCCAGTCCCTCCTCTACCTCAAAACCTTCCTGTCTTAAAACTGCTTTCATCTTTTCCGCGCTCTGTTTTTCTGGATAACCAAATTCTGCATAATCCCATACAGCCCGGTTAATTTCGGAAATGGTATCTGCCTTTTCCATCACAATCTCATGAATTATTTTGCTTTTCTTCCATCTTTCCCTCTCCTTCTGTGCATTTATTATAGATAATAGTATCAGATAGCCGGGGATAAAGGAAATATGTTTTCACTTATAGAGATATATAAAGAATTTATATGGCGATATTCTACAATGAGTTTTCCTGTTACAGAAAAAACGCTGGCGGAATCTCTCCTGCACAGCGCTTTATCATAAAAAACTGATCCGTTTTTAAAATATTCCAGATATTCTTTTTGGCAAAATTACTCAGACCGCGGTCGGTGGAATAGAATACCCAGCTCAGCTGACGGCTGTCAAAGGGAATACTGACCACGTGATGAAGGCGGTTATACTCCTCCGAATGAGGAGCACAATACTGAAGGCCTGAGAATTGGAGACCAGGGATACCCGTGATGAAGTGGACTGGACGCAGATCAAACGGTTCGGGTTGACAATGTCCTGCCAGGGCATCCAGTTTGCATCTCTCATAGAGATCCGAAAACGCCACATAGGGATAATTTTTCAGTTCTTCAATCTTAAATTCCGGTTTTTGAAGCGGCCCGGATGATCTTCAGCCAGCTGGACATAGAAACAGGCATCCTTCAGTTTCACAAATTTTACGTGAAGATCAGAGCAGAGTCTTGCAAAACCGGACGATCCTGTGTCCAGATAAATCACCAGGTCACAAAGATTTCTGTAGAGTGCCTCAACCTGCTTCTCACCGTCACCGATGTAACAGGAAAAGTGGAGGTGTGCCATCTCCTGATACTCTGTACATAAATCCCAGAATGCTTCAAAGGCGGGCACATAGCGGGGATAGACGAGCCGGAACAGGCAGTCTTCTTCCTCACTTATTCCACTGGTGATCTCCTGAATGTCCGCCAAAATGATGGAGGCGGCCTTCTTCGCCAGCTTCATACCGCTGGCCGTCAGCTGCATCCCCATGGGCGTGCGCTCAAATATGGTAATTCCCAGTTCATTTTCCAGGTTCTTGATGGCATTGCTTAAGTTTGGCTGAGAAAGGAAAAGCGTTTTTAGCAGCTTTCGATACAGAGCCGGTCCTGCTGATTTCCATTACATACTGGAGCTGCTGAATGGTCATGAGATACCTCCTGTTATTTTAACTCAATCCTTACTGTTTTGATCTCAAATGCCCTGAAGTCCAGAATCACAGCCCCGTCCGTCACACTGACTTCCTTTTCCTTATTTTCCAGCATGTCGCACAGCCATGCCGCTTTCACAGGGGAGATTGATCTTTACCGCGGTGGAATCTATCCGCTTCTTACACTCATACAGGCGGAAAATCAGATCTCCGCTTCCGTCTTCGGCCAGCTTCACCGCCTCAATGACTATGTGGTCGGATCCGGTGTCTGCCAGCGAAAAGGTATCTGTGATACCGTTGATTACAAGGGCGGCACATTGATCTCATACCCTGTTTCACCACATCGCTCTCCTGGAAGCTTCCGTTCCACGCCGCCGCGCCATACGTAAAGGTATGAATCCGGTTATCCGCCTGCATATCGGGGCAGGCGCCGGCGCAGAAGCGTCAGCTCAATGCCCCGTCTTCCATGCTGATTCCGTACTTGCAGTCATTCAGGACAGCAAAAGCCATTGCCGCCATCACATACGGCGCTGTACCGGTGGTTGCATACCTCAAACCGCTCTTTCTCATATGCCCTGGACCGGTGCATGGGACGTTCCACATATCCGAACTGCATCTCATTGATCCCGTACTCACCATATAAAATGGTGGGGAAGCTGACCTTTAACAGTCTGTGAAGCTCGTGCCAGTCGATCTCTGTCCTGAATTCTCTCTGCTCTCTCCCACTGCCAGCGTGATGTCCTGGCAAAAGGAAGAACTGCCGATCTTTCCCGTCGCTCTCAGCGCTGCCCTGGCGCCTACGGCGCAGATAATCTCCACCTTTACATCGAAGGCACCTTCGATCTCCTGCTCTCTGTAATTAGAATCAATATCCCAGGCATCAAACTTTCTCGGCACATCCTTAAACAGGCGGAAATGATTCATCGGTGTTTTCGGCAAATTCTCTTCCGTTCTCCTTCAGTACATAGGAGGTGATCTCGGCGTTGGAGGCAACCGTCACCGGAGCCTGTCATTCTCCATCACGAAACCGTCTCCTTCCGATTTAACTACAGCAGGAGGCAGAGTCAATCCTGTCTCTTTCACAGTCTCGGGCGCAGTCTCCCCGTCTCCGCACGGAACCACGGTAACCGCTCCCAGCGGCGGAACCATAATTCTGGCGGTAACCGTTTTACCATCGGTATACACAGGAACTGTCTCCCCGTCCAGAGTCCTTGCCCCCGTTCCGTAATTCTCCGGAACATCGATCAGGCAGACGCGCGGGAAAGAAAGCGAGTTGAATACAGTCAATCCCTCGCCCTCTTGTATCAGGCTTGTGACTGCGTCTCTGCAGAATTTCCCGGCCTCTTCACAGACGCGGCCAAGGGAACTTTCTGCCTCCTCATATACCCGGTGGATACTGGAACCGGGAAGAATATCATGGAACTGGTTCAGCAGCGTTTCCTTCCACAGGCGCTCCGTCTCCTCTGCAGGATACCGGTATCCGCTGCCTGCGGCGTTCTCTCCATCGGGAACCATACCGCTGCCCGCAGGCATGGATGCGGCGGCGGAAGCCCACAGTTCTAAATCTCATGGCAAATTCCGCCCTCCGGTTCCATTTCTTGACCGCGGCCTGTGAGGTATAGGTGCCGCGGTGAGCCGTAAAATACAGTTCTCCCACATACGTATTGGATGGACCACCCCGGCTCTCCATGCGTTCAAAGTAATCGACCGGGTTCTCCATCTCGATGCGTACACCGCCCTCTAAATTCTTCTGACGTTCTATAAACTCAATGTGATCTCTCGTCGGACCGCCGCCTCCGTCTCCATACCCGAACGGAATCAGAAACGTATCCAGACTGCGCTTCTGAACACGATTTTTCCACACTGTGTTCATCTCTTCCGGGGACGTATAATACGTATAATTGGTAGGAAGGAACGCATCGATCTCACTGCCGTCCATCCCTCTCCAGGTAAAATAATGGTAGGGGAACTGTTCTCCCTCGTTGTAGGACCAGAAAATCTTCTGGGTAACCAGATAATCGACACCGCATTTTTTAAGGATCTGAGGAAGCGCTGCGGTGTAGCCAAAGGTATCCGGCAGCCAGAGCATCCTGCTGTCCACCGCAAACATTTTCTTATAATATGCCTTGCCGTACAGCAGCTGGCGGACCAGCGCCTCACCACCCGCCATGTTTGTATCCGGCTCCACCCACATGGCGCCTTCGGCGATCCATTGGCCCGTTTTTAACTGCCTTTCTGATTTCCTCAAACAGCTCCGGATAGTATTTCCGGCACATCTCATAGCAAGCCGGCTGGCTCTGGATAAATTTACTAGTCTTGATACTCCTCCATCAGACGCAGCTGCGCCGCAAATGTCCTGGCAGTCTTCCGGTACGTCTCCGCCATAGGCCACAGCCAGGCCAGATCCAGATGGGCGTTTCCAATCGCGGAAAATACCGGGGTCGTTGAACCGTTCACCGCGGAAAGCACAGGCTCCAGCCGCGGCGCGCGGGCCTTCCGGTAATCCCGGCTCCTGGCCTCTTTCTCCTGCTCGAAATCCACAAGCAGTGTGAATTGTTCCAGCGCCTCCGCGACTCTGGCGCCCGCAGGGAATCCTCATCCAGGGTCTTAGGAAGGCTGGAGAGTGTCTCCACATCCATAAAAGCTGGTATGCATCTTCGTCCCAGATTCCATAGGTCCCTTCTCCCAGCGTCCTTCTTGCCCCTTCGGTCAGTTCTCGTCCCTGTAAAGACCGGGGAAGAACCGGACCGGTGGCACAACCGCTGTCCTGGGCTTCCTGCGTAGAAATGGCCGGCGTACGCCTCCATGCAGATCTCGAAATACCTCTCCCGGCTTCGCCTCCCGGGTCGTGTATTATCCACCAGAAATGATGGGGCTGTTTCACCCCAGTCAGCCCGGTACGTGCCAAACGCGGCTCCATTCACAAACACCGTGGATTCTCCGCCCGGACATAAGTCCAGTACAACTCTCTTTCCCGCGGTTTCTTCCGGCAGTGAAAGTGTGGTGCGAAACCACGCATATTCGTAAGTCTTCCCCCATGTATATCCCGGTTCCACTCTCTCGTACGTTCCTGCGCCGGCTTCCTCGAACTCAGCTGCTCCATGGTCTTGAATACTTCCCAGTTAAGGGTGCCCACCGGAGTATAAAAATCTTCTTTCAGGGTCCTGATCCAATGATTGATTCTGTCTCTGTATTCGAATGCATAATCCCATTTATTTATCTCGTTTATATTCGTTTTATTTCTGCTTATTTACTCGTTTCTTTTGCTTCTGCCTGCTTTCTCGCCCGTTCACCGTCCCTGTTTCCCTGTTCCTTGTATATCATATTCCTCCGGCTTTCTGACTGTCTCTCCCGCAATCGCCGTATCGATGACGACCTGCCTGATCCCCTGTATTGCCCCGTATCTGTTCTACAATCAGCCGCACAGACAGACATTCTTCCCTTGTAGGAACTGACGGAAGTCAGGCCGAGGGCAGCTTTAAGCGCGACTCAATATGGTCGAACCCTATGATCGAGCAGTCTTTCGGCACCATTTCCCGCGTTTTAACAGAGGCACCATGCCTCCCAGGCCAGCATATCACTGAACGCAAAATGGCAGTGTACTCCTGTCCCTCCTTCTCCAGGTCCGTCAAAACAGCCTCGCATCCGTCGGAAACCACCGGAACCTGGCGGATCAGCCGCTCATTCACGGGAACCCCCGCCTCGCGAAACGCCCGGCAGTAGCCTTCCAGACGCTCTCTGGCGCTGGATATATAAGGTGGCTCCATGAAGGGCAGAATATCCCGGTTGCCTGCGGCCAGCAATTCCTTCGTCGCCTGTAAGCCGCCCAGCTCATCATTGCAGACCACATAGCTGTAAGCCTCGTCCCTGCGCCCGATCAGCACAAATGGCACTCCAGACTCTTTTAAATAAATTAAATTGTCCGGTGTTTTCTGAGCCGGGCAGATGATAATGCCATCTACATTTTTATTGAGAGCCGACTGAATCGCCGCCAGCTCCAGCTCCTCATTTTCATTTGTATTAAACAGAATGGAGGTATATCCGGCCTTCCACGCATAGCCTTCGATTTCCTTCATCATGATTGAAAAATGAGGGTTGGAAATGTCTCCTAAAATAACGGCTATGGTGTTCGTATAGCCCAGGCGCAGGAAGCCGCCAGCGTGTTGCTTACATGTCCCATTTCCTGCGCAGTCTTCTGAATCATCTCTCTCGTTTCAACGGCGATATCATCTTTGTCCCTCAAGGCCCTTGAAACCGTATTAACGCTGTAACCGGTCTTCGCTGCAATATCCTTTAAAGTGACGGCCGGCCTTCTCTTCTTCATCTGCCTTCTCCACCCTGTTCCAGCCCCTGGCTTTTAAAGCGGTATACCGTCTTCGTGACACAAGGTTCATTGGCTTTTATGATGGGGACTCAAAACGCCGGTTCATTGGTGCATTTGGGGAAATACTGGGTCTCAAGACAGAATCCGCATCTTTGCCGTATTTTACCCCGTCCTTTCCGGGCTCCTCGTTCAGGAAATTACCCGCATACAGCTGGACACCAGGTCTGTCCGTCTCTACTTCCATGGAAATCCCGCTCTCCGGACTCGTGACAACAGCGGCTTTGCTCAGACCCATGCGGGTGCCTGAACCAGCACTCTGGCTGATAACAAAATTATGATCATATCCCCGGTAAACTGAAGCTGTTCATAATCAGCATCAATCTCGGCTCCGATTGCTTTCCCCTGTCGGAAATCCATGGGAGTCCCCGTCACATCCGCCTTCTCACCGGTGGGAATCGAAGCAGAATCCCTGACCGGCGTATAGAAATCTGCCATCAGCGTCAGGACATGGTTCAAAATCGTACCGCTGTCATGGCCATTCAAATTAAAATAGCTGTGATTCGTCGGATTAAAGACAGTCTCTGCATCCGATACGCCTTTATAGGTAATGCAGATCTCATTGTCATCTGTCAGCGCGTATGTAACGGACAGTTCCAGATTTCCTGGAAATCCCTGGTCACCGTCCGGGCTTTCCAGAACAAACGTAACTTCATTCCTGCCTTCTGCCGGCTCTTTCACGTTCCATAAACGGATCTGATATCCATCAGGGCCGCTGTGAAGATTGTTCTTCCCCTCATTAGGCGTCATGCAAAAGACTTTTCCCCTCCAGGGTGACCGCGGCGCCTTCCAGCCGGTTACCATTTCTCCCTATCGTTGATCCGAAATAGGTACTTGTATTCTTCCGGTACTCATTGGCACTTCCATATCCCAATACCACGTCGCGCGGCTGGCCCTCCTGATCCGGTACAATCACTCTGGTCAAAACGGCTCCCAGATCCGACACGGTGATTTCCATGCCGTTTCTGTTCTTCAGTGTAAAAAGGCTGACCTCTTTTTTCTCCATCTACTACTCCAAATACGGTTCTGTTCATGATGCTCTTCCTTTCCATTAACGTTAATGTCAGTATAGCTTTTTTTTACGGTGCGTCAAGTAAAAAGCGATACCATAGAAGAGAACTTCTGTATATCCCTCCTCTGGCAGACTGGAATCATACGCCTTCTCTTCAATCTGCCTGATTGCCGTATCACAGGTACTTTCCATGTTTTTATAAGTTGGTAATACCTTAAGTTCCATAATAACTGGTGTTTTTGACACGTTGCTGCTGCATACTAAAATATCCAGTCGGCCAGTTACACTCTCCCGGTTCGATTTTACGAGATAATCTCTTAAATTATTTAGAACCCCAATCATGATTCCGTGACAGCACTTTTCGCCTCAAGATTATAGTCTTGCAACATACGATCAGATTCTTGTTGATTGAAACCAAAGTACTCATCATAAGAGCGGCTTAATATTGTAATAATATCCTGTTCCATGTGGAAACACAAGGACAGAGTCATTATTCCAGCCGAAACAGACAAATTTAATTGCACTGTCCAGAACAAAGTGCCTTCGGCACTCTCAACTCCCCTGCCCCTCACTCATGAGGGGTTTGGGGGTTTTCCTTTGTCACTTTTTGTTGTAAAATATTCTTATGGATAATAAGAACATTCTTCAAACTATTTTCAGTGACCACTTTGAGTACATACAGTATGTTCTTCGTCCTGGCAAAATGTTATGGATAATATTAAACGTATGATCCATTGCCAGGATCCTTCTTATGGACACGCTGTCTACGGCTGTCCCCATTGTGGTAAACTTAAATCTGTACCTTTTTCTTGTAAAAGCCGTTTCTGCCCATCTTGTGGTAACATGTATAATCAGAAACGGGCTTTTCGTATGTCCTGCAAGCTCATTTCCTGTAACCACAGACACTGTGTGTTTACGATTCCAGAGGAACTTCGCATCTTCTTTCTTAAGGATCATTCTCTTTTGAATTGTCTTTTCATGCCGTCCGAGATGTCGTCCTTCGTATGTTTTCTAAACTTAATAAAACTGAAAACTTTACTCCTGGGTTTATTTGCGTCCTTCACTCTTTCGGTAGAGACCTCAAATGGAACCCTCATATCCATGCGCTCATCTCCGAGGGCGGTGCCGGGAATATTACCTCCTGGCGTCCAAACAAACATTTTGATTTCAGATTTTTACGCTTCGCTTTCCGTAAGGTTCTTTTAGAAAAACTTGCGCATAAACTCGGTTCTTCTTTTCTTAAACTTAAAAACCAGATTTACAAGGATCACCCGGATGGTTTTTATATCCGTGCTAAACCCAATCTCTGCTCTCCGGATATCACCATTAAGTATATCAGCCGATATCTCGGACGACCGGTTATTGCTGCCTCCAGAATTGATTCTTATAATGGTGACTCCGTGACATTTCATTACACCAGGCATGAGGATCATAAGACGGTTACAGAATGCCTCCCCGTCATTGACTTTATCAAACGCCTGATCCTGCATATCCCTGACAAGCATTTTAAAATGGTCCGCTACTACGGGATTTATGCAAAGCACCACAAACAGGAAAAAAATCTCCGGAAATGTTTATCCCCTCAGAAACAACGCTATCTTTCCAGTCTTCTGGATTGGCGTAACTCGATTATTCTGACCTTTGGCTATGATCCGCTCAGATGCCCGGAGTGTGGCACTTCTATGTTGGTTTTAGAAGTTTACCACAAAAAAACTGCACTATTTGAACGATATCGAAAGGTAATGGGTTATGGATAGTTCCATGCCCCTTATTCTTTCTTTGCCGTCAGACAGCGCAGTCTAAACCAAAAAAAAAACTACATAATCAACGTCGTGGCGAATCACTACATTCGCTCTTTTTGTTATGTGATTTTTATTTCAAGTCCATTATACACTATCTTGGCCGATTTGCGAAGTTTTCCTAGAAAGTAAAAAGGAAAAACCGGTACTCAATCATGAGTCCGGCTTATTTCCTCCTTCCAACAGCATACCAGTTTCTGTTATCAGGGCAAAAAAATTATTTCCGTCATTAAATCGGAGGCTTCACCTCTCTGTCGCACCATAACAGACCACCGTGTGCCAGTTGGTCTTCCTCCACCTCCAGCATAATGAGTGAAATACGCTCCTGTGATATTCCAAGCGCTTCAGACGCTGCTTCTGTTACCCCTTTAGCAAGTCGTCGTTTTTGCTCTGCTGTTCGCCCCTTAAGCATTTGAATCTGAATCCGCGGCATTATTACGCCTCCTGTTTCTGCTCCATCATTTCTTTAACCCATGCAGGTGTTAAATCCGGCAAAACAGAACCTTCTGTCCTTGCATTTCCTGTACTCACTGATAGCAGCTACCCGTTTTTCCTCGTAAGCAACTTTTACTTCTGCTGCCTCTAATACTTCTTTTTATTTTTTCTCTCGGTACAACCACCACTCCGTCATAATCTCCAACAATTAAATCTCCCGGATTTACTAGGACAGAGCCACATTCGACTGGGAATATTCAATCCTCCTGGTCCCTTTTTGCCGGACTCGCCGGCTTATAACCTCTGCTGAACATCGGCATTCCGATTTCATCAAGACCTGTCTTGTCACGTATATATCCGTCCACGATAATTCCCGACACACCGATTGCCTCCGCCGCGCCGCCCATCAGATCACCCATATATGCTCTCTCTTCAAAGGCCTTTCCCACTCACAACAATTACATATCCGGGCCTGCAGTTATAAATTGCAACATGCAGCGGCAGATTGTCACCATCTTTTTGTTTCCACAGTACAAGCGGTTCCCACAACACTCATCTTATCTGAAACCGGTTTAATCTGTCCGCTCATACAGCGGCCTGCGAGAAGTCCAAGTTTGCTTAAGCCATCGCAAATATTTGCAGAACTAAGCTTAGATGCGCGTTCAATAAGATCTTCAGAAATTAATTCCGGCAATTCATAATAATTTTCCATAATTAATATACCCCCTCAGTTTTTGTATTCTTTTGATTTGCTTTTAAAACGTAACTATTACGATAACGGCAAGCGCCAAACCTGCCGCATTAATCCATAACGGATTTGAAATAATCATACACACACCCGCAACCAGCAAAAAGCAGTCTTGTTCCTACATTCAAATTATGTATTAGCCATCCTCGACACTGCCACTGACAAAATCATGCAGCCTATGACTGCGGTTACTACTGCAATTACAATCATTACCGGGGTTCCCATCAGCAGCAGACTATTATCAAAGGCAAAGATAAATGGAATAATAAATCCGGTTGAGCAAGTTTCAGTGCATCCCAGCCAGTTTCCCATACCCCCGCACCTGATATCCCGGAGGCAGCAAATACCGACAGTGCGACAGGAGGTGTAATAGAAATCGCGCCGAAATACAGCAAGAATAAATGTGCCGCCATTTTACTCACTCAGGTTCAGTAATACCGGAGCAGACCAATACCGCCAATACCATATATGCCGCCGATGTCGGAAGTCCCATACCAAACAGAAGGCTGGCTGCCATGGAAAGCAATAGTGCAAACAATAAATTTCCTCCGGATATCATTTTCGATCAAACTGCTGATCTTAAGTCCAAAACCGGTAAGACTCATAGATCCCATGATAATACCTGCCAATATACATGCAGCAGCTACCGGGGCGATACTTTTCACCGAATTTTCGCAGGCTCCTAATATATTTCCAACAGTCATATTCCTGCGATTTTTCATAAAACCAACAATTAATGTTACGATAATACTGTAAAACGCAGATAATTGAACGCTCATGCCTGAAATGATAAGTGCCACCAGTACCAGCAGAGGAACCATAAACAACCAGCCTTCTTTCAATACTTCACGCGGTTTTTGATATCCTCCGGATTACCGGCCGCTATATTATCTTTGCGGGCAATCAGATATACTGACACTGACAATGTCATATAATAAAGAATCGCCGGAACCAACGCCGCCAATGCAATCTTGGCATAGTCGATCCCTGTCATCTCAGCCATCAGAAATGCCACGGCCCCCATAACCGGCGGCATAATCTGACCGCCAGACGATGCAACTGCCTCTATCGCACCCGCGGTACTCGGCCGAATACCAATTTTCTTCATCAGCGGGATGGTAAAGGTACCTGTCGTTACTACATTTGCGGCCCCTGAACCATTAATAGTTCCCATCAGCATACTGGAATAAATCGCGGCCTGTGCCGGGACCACCTCGCCTTTCCCCACAAACGCAAATGCCAGATCCACGAAAAATGCGCCGGCTCCCGTAAGTTCCAGAATGCTCCCGAATAAAATGAACAGGAATATATACTTCGCACTCACGTACAGGGTCTGTCCAAAGATTCCATCACTGGATGTATAGATAAAAAAATCGCAATTCGGTTCACTGTAAACCTGGTTGTCTTCATCAGTCCCGGTACCATATTTCCAAAATAGCAGTACAGAAGAAACGCAACTCCGATTCAAGGGAAGAATCTTCCCCTACAGCCCGCCGTCCGACTTCCAGCACAAGCAGTACAGCTATCACCGCTACAATAATATCCTCTGTGGTATAAAGTCCTGCCTGTGTGACAAGACGCTCCTGCATGGCAACCTGATGGTAACAGGCATAGATCGTCAGTATAATAATAACGGCATCGTACACTGGCCCGATATACTTAAGTTTTGTGGGCTTCCCTTTAATATAACTTTAATAAAAGCCCCAGTGAACCGCCGCCAGGACGTAGGAGGTCCAAGTTCCATAAGAGGCAGAAAACATATGAAACAGGCAAAGTACTACAGACATGCCAAGTGCGATCATATCTACCATCTTCTGATATTTTAATTTTTCTGTCATAAACAATTCTTTCACAAGTTCAATCTCTAGTCAATCAATCCCAGCTCCTGTAGTAACGCGCCGCACCAGGATGCAGTTTGGCCGCGGCAGAAGCTGCAGTCTCCGCATTTATTTCCTGACATGCCACATAGTGCGTCTACATAATCAGGCTGTCCTCCAGTGCCCCTTTCACAAATTTATAGACCGCCTCTTCAGGAACATCTCCGGATGCAATGATTTCCGTATATATTTTCAGTGTATTCACGGAATTCATATTTGGATATGCCCCTTCTTTTGTAGCCAGTCGCAGCGGTATAGTATGGATACTTCTCTACTACCTGCTTAAGGATCTCCTCTCCTGCATCTACAAATTTTAAAGCAGAGGTAGCAGAAGCGCTCGTAAGACCCGATGCCGGTGCCGAGGCGACAAAAATGTAGCATCAATCACACCATCAGTCAGTTTCTCAAGTCCCTCGTCAATTGAGTAGTAAACCGCTTTGATATCCGAATCAGGATTGATACCGTAAGCTTCTAAAATTGCTATAGACATAGCAGGAATCGTGACTGCTTGGCGGTCCAAGACAAACTGTCTTGCCCTTAAATCCTCATACGTCTCGATACCTGAATTTGCCGTTGTAATCATATGTCCCTGGCTCTCATACAGACGCATAACGCCTTTTTACATTGCCTGGTTCTGCATAGATTTCATAAAACCACTGCCGCCTCCATGCGATGACCAGTAGGCAGCATCTGCATTTGTCATGCCAAGATCCATCTCCTGACATACAAAGGTTTACATTCTCCACTCCTCCATTTGTAGTCTGTGCCACAACCGTTAAGTCTGGATTCTTTGTATTGACCTCATTAGCAATTGCAGCGCCGACAACATAATAAGTACCGGTACTGGCCGCGGTTCCCAGTGTCAGGTCATAATGTGTTCCTCCGCTTGAAGCACCTTCGGCCGCCGTACTGCCGGAATTCCCCGTTGTACTGTTTACATCTGTCGGGCTGCATGCCGCAGTCATGAAAACAGCTGCCAGCACCAGCATCGCCAAACCTGTATTTTTCTCTTCATTTGAAACCCCTGTTCCTTCTGTGATAAATATTGCGAGTGATGTCAGCTATGCTTTTCCCAGCAGTATCCGCTGATTATGACTTGTCATTTTTCTTAATATCCCTTCTGAAATCACCCCGATCATACAGGCTTGTCACAAACTGTTCCAGACCTTCATCCGGATATATTCCTGTTTTCTGTCCTAAAGTCCGTAGAGAGAATAATATGGCTGGCTCCAATTGCACGTATCTGTTTCAACACTACTTCAAAGTCTACTTTTCCAGAATTGTATGTAACAAAACAATGTTCCATATAAGCACCGCAGCGCAGCAGTTCTAATTGTTCTTCCCCCGTATAAAATGTGGTTGGGAAGTCCACATGTGTAATAATAATATGCTCTACCCGGTGTTCTTTCGCCGCCCTTTACAAGCGCAAATGTCTCCTCATGTGAAAGATGCGACGTTGCCAGGATCATCTGATGTCCTGCAATCACCTCCAGAACCTGATGCGTTGCTTCTGTCAGCCTCCCTGTCTTCACCGACCACGCGGATAACCGGATTGTCAATTCCCTCTTCACGCATCTGCAAAACCACCTGTGCCCAGTACGGAAGTTTTTTATCCGGATTCCGATCTCCTCCAAGTGTAAGATTTTGCTCATGTGCTGAATCACTGGTTGAAACCAGACAAGCTTCGTACCCAGCGCGTGCTGCCATCTCCACTGCCGCAGGATTGATTCCCCTACCGACCCATTGAGTGTAATTGTCCCCACCGCATCGCATGCGGGATAAAGCTTCCTGGTCATTGCAGCGCGTTCTCCCGTACAAAAGTAATGAGACTTCATTGCAAATCCAGCCATCCACTGTCCATTACCCGCTGTGCCATCTCGAAATCGTCGAGTCTTCTTGGCAGTACATCGGGGCTGTATGCACATGAAGATCATATGCCCACTGAATTAATTCTCTCATACTCTCCTCCTTTGTTTCCGTTATCATACAGTCTCCCATTCACAGGATGCTTTACGAATCTCCATACAGCAGTTCGGGCGCATCGAAACCACCCGGAAGCCGCTCGCACGCATATCTCCAATTTTAATAAATGTAGCAAGCACCGAACTGGCACCACCCAAACCGATCGGTCCAATCCCCTTTCCGTTGACTGCGTCCGTGATGCGTTTCTCTATTTCACTCTGCATATCATAACGTCCGTCCTTCATTGCCTCAAGAGAGAGCGAAGAGGCTTCCACCGCCGTACGCCCAAGGCCAAATGACAGTGTACACGGCTGGCATCCAAGCGCTGCTACCTGCGGAACCGCCCATGCAATCATCTCCTCAACTACATGATCCAGAGAATGCATGTGAAATAAAGCCTGTGTTCTGCTTCTGATCTCTGGTCCTCCTCCAAGCATCAGGATAGTGAGACGAATTTTACTTCCCGCCATACGGCGGATTTTGTAGGAGCGGGTTTTAACATCCCAGGCTCGTCATATAGGCCTTTGCACTGTGAAATACGCTCTAATTCGTCTCCGCGTACTCCCATCGGACGCGCCGGCAGGTCATTTAATCCCTTTCTGATCCCATCTTCCATTGCCGCCAAAATCCAGCCGGAAGGACGGCCTCATCTCCAATTTCCAGAAACGGGTGCGGCGTCCCTGTGTCATCGCATAATGCACAATGTTTTTTATCTGCAACAGCTGCATTTTTTATAAAATTTTCCATTGCCCATTTTGCGTGTGGAATCTCTTCCTCTGCACATGCCTGTTTCCAGCAGGCAACCTGATCGTCTCTCCAGTGAGAGCTTGCATCTACAACCGTCCGAGCGACATCATCTGTCACTTTATTTAAAAAACACCATATGTCCCCTAATTCGAAAAAACACTTTCACCGTCAGCCACTGCAACAATTGCCGGAAAATCCTTTTACCGTAATCTCATAGAATGCTTCCATCCCAAATTCCGGATGCAGTACCGCGCGGCATTCACTCATCGAAGCCGTCAGTAATGCCGATACCGGCGGGTAATCAAAAAATACGCCCCATTCTTTTTTAATCCCTCAATGGTCTCGGGAAGGAGCCTGCCTTTTCCAAGATGGAACATAGCTCCTTTTTCTGATAAAGGTATCATTGATCCCTCAATTTCCGGCTTACTCGTAGTAGTTGGAGCTATGCCGGCGCAGCTTACCGCAGTATGAAAATCACAGCCCCTCCAGTTCAATACCATGCTCCGATAGCCCCCTTTCTTCGCCAGCTCCACGACATGTGGAAGTACCGCATCACGGCCGCAATATATTTTCCGCTCATCTCAATCAGATCACCAGCTTTGAGCCTGCATTCTTTGTCTCTAAACGGAACATTAATCTTTATCAAATCTCTCACTTCTCCTTTTTAACACGATTACCGGTATGTGTTACAGCTTCCAGCCCTCCAATACCTTTTCCAATCACGGGCAACACCGGATTCAAAGTTATCCTTCACATGATGATCGGCCAGCCACTGCAGCTTTGTCCGAGTAGCTTCGGCCATTGTATACGGCAGCATCTCACTCTGTAAGAAATCAACAACATTCTTCAGTTCATGTTCACGCCGTTCCGCATGAATGATCGCTCCCGAGACATATCCATTGATAATTCCAATAAAGTCTGGTCCAAAAGTATCCACAAACGAGGCTACAAGCGTCTGCTCCACGCCGAACCGCTGTGCCGCCTGCAGAGATTCAATCAGCAGACAGCTAAGTCCTTTTTGCTGTAATGCTGCGTATGAACTTAATACTCGTCGCAGTCCCTGCCTCCCCCTCCACGACTTCCAGGCACATATGGTATGGCTCCATTTTATCCCGAAAGGCTTTCGCACCATCGCCGCTCAACAGCATCGGCACCTGATGCTTACTCTTTAGCAATGCCCCCATCATCGCTCCGTCAATAAGCAGGCCTCCCTGGCCTTTTTTACCATCTCACTGATCTTTTCTCTTTTCTATTGGTGTCGCTGTAGACACATCCAGAAAAAGAGCTGTCCTTCTTTGATTCCCCGCCGCTGCGTCTTCAGCAGCGGATACCGCATAGTTGGAAGGAACCGCTGAAACCACCACATCCGCTTTCTGGCATACCTCTGCAGCACTCTCCACTTTTTCTCCTGACAGGCTGCTACTCTCTCCTTCATGATTTCACTCATACGTTCATCATCCTGCATGGCATCATAGCACACTATTCTGTCGATACCTTCTCCGCGCAGACCCAGCGCGATTGACGATGCCGCTTCGCCAAAACCGATAAAACCGACTATCATAATCTTCTCCTTCATTCTCATTCTCTTGTTATCAACAAAAATTTTTTATTGTATTTCCATTATAATTCGTTTAAAATTAAAAAGAAAGTATTGTTTTTTTGTCAAAGTCACAATAAAAAAATTGTCTTTATGCAAGGAGAACCTAATTATGAATATGACCGATATTCAATGCTTTATCAAGGTGACGGAACTAATGAGCTTTACAAAGGCAGCTGAAGCTCTTTATACATCTCAGCAGGCTGTAAGTCTTCACATCAAGCATCTCGAAAGTACCTATAAGGTACAACTGTTTGAACGTAAACCCTCTCTGAAACTTGACTCCCTCCGGTCAGATGCTTTTGGAAGCAGCACGAGATATTATAGACCGGAGAACCGGCTGCTGAACCAATTTATTACCATGCAGGACGAATTTGTTGGCGAAATTACTATTGGACTGCCGCCAAACAGGTCGACAGCATTTGTCTGCGGAATTTACTCCGCATTTTTCCAGCGAATATCCGAACATGACCATACATCTGGTTGAAAAAACATCTCCTGATTTATCTGCGGCCGTTAAAAATAATGAGATTGACCTTGCACTCCCACTCGTATCAAAATATGAGTATTTTGATTCAGATCTATGTGAAATCGTTCCCTTTGGAAACGGAAGACCTATATCTGATTATCTCGGATGGACTGCTACGCAAATATTTCAGCGAGCAGTATCCAGCCTGTAAAACAGCCTTTATGGAGGGTGTGTCTGTAACCGATTTTCCATGTTCCAATGTTTTTACATCCTGCCTCCAGCCGCCTGCACGAAGCGATCGTGTCAAAACTCGTCCAGAATGGTACACCGCCGTTTATGCGCATAAAAACATCACTGACCAGCTCTCTTGTATCTCTCTGTGTGGAAGGATATGGTATATTTTTCAGTACCCCCATGCTTTTAAAAGCACTTATACGATACTCAGCCAAAATGTTTTGAATCACTGCATGTGTTTTCCTGTCATGGAATTTCAGGGAACCAGAAAGACTCTCCTGCTTTATCACAAAAAATAAGTATCTGAGCAAACCATTATCCAGCAGTATTCATATTATTCAACAGATATACAAAGAGCATAAATGTGTGATGGACAGAATTCAGGCGGGAAAAGATTTCCGAAAAAGCAGTTTTCTGTATTCCGGTATCCGGTATAACTATACCATACAGAAGACCGCTTTTTCGTTTTGCCGGGATATCCATTTTTTACCATTCATTATCAATTAATCAGAAAATGCGCTACTGTTCCTACATCTCATAGGCACTGAGGACTGCGGAATCACTCGATCCGGCTGGTCCGCCGAAAAAAGTATTTAGAATGCGATATATACATTACCGGTTCCAATGCAAAACTCCTTTCAAAGTGAACTGGCCACATACCTGGCCTGACGGTATGTGGAATTTGTTATTTATCCATTCTATCGTGATTTTTATGCTTTATCGGGAAATATACCCGGAGGCAACAGAACAGAAAGTATTTTCATCTATCTGACACTAGGCGGAATGCCGTATCAACAGAAACCATTTTAAACTATATAAAGCCTGTGAGGATGCCTTTCTCCTCTATCATGTCCGTCGGCAGGATCTCCAGGGGAAAAATACTTACAGTAAATGAAAAATAATATTTAGCAGTCCACGGCATTCGTGAAGCTATCTTTGGTGAAAATCTGAAAGATATTAACCTGATTCTGGAAAATATCGCCTATATGGAATTACACAAACGCGGTTATCAGGTAACTGTCGGGAAATCCGGAGAACAGGAAGTAGACTTTATCGGCACCTGGCAAAAGAAACATTATATATCCAAATTTTCTATCTGCTGGCTTCGGACGATACCATAAGCCAGGGATTTGGAATATATGATCTGACCCGTGACAACTATCCGAAATATGTCGTTTCCATAGATGAATTTGATTTTGGCCGGAATGGAATTAACACCCCCCTACGGATTGTGGCACCAGCTGCACCTCAAGTGACAGCCCTTTAAAAATATGGTCTGTCGAAAGCCCGGACCATCGAAAAACGGAAGACGGCCTCTGAAAAAGTCAATAGAAAAAGCGTCACACAGAATGATCGACCGGATCTCACAGTCCGTATCAATCAATCTGCATAACGCTTTCTATTCCTCCGCACCCTCCGGCACGTAATTGGTAATCAGAACCTCCACCGTCACCGCGTCCCTGTCCTTAAAATGATAGTTGCAGTTGGCGTAGCTCTTATCGATGTAGGTGATATGGTAATTTTGGCTCCATTCGATGAGAAGATCGTTGGAGAGTCCCTTTGTGATACAGGACATTGGATAGCGCAAATCTCGTTCCCTGACCGTTCAGCCGGTCCAGCAGCCCTAAGAGCGCCGCCTCCTCCTCCTCGTGCCAGTCCCGGAATCCGCGGTTCCCATCGTTATAGGAGCCAGTGGATATGAGATACGGCGGATCACAGTAAATCAGGTCGACTTTCTCCCAGGAATCCCAAATCCATCTCCTGAAATCCGTGGTGGAAAATACGATATCCTTCTCCTTCAAGGCCCGGCAGAAGGCGGTTAAATTCTTTCTCGATATTCCCATTGAAGGAGCTCCCTGTTCGTCCCAAAAGGGCGAGTTAAATTCATGGCTGTTATTAAAACGGATCTGATGGTTAAACGCATAGCAGGTCAGAACGAATAACTCCGTCAAATCTTTGCTCTCATTATAGTGGCGTCTCAGTTCAAGGTAGCCTTCCTTATTCTGCTGGGTCAGCTGGTACGCGGCGATCAGCCCCCGGATGCGCGTAAGAAGCACCTCCGTCTCCGTCTCCCGGAACAGGCCAAACATCCCGATCAAATACGTGATCTGATCGTTGCAGAAGATGCGGTCCGCCTCCACGTTGATCCCCACGTTAAAGCCCCCGGCAAACAGATCCACAAAGCTGCCGATCTGCCGCGGAAATGCGCCCAGAACCGGCTTTAATATCTTATATTTGCCCCCGGTATAGTTCAGCGGGCTCTTTATATACATGGTTCCACCTGCTTTTCTACGTAAACGAGCAGCTCCTTTAAGCGTTCGGTCTCTTTCACCTTTCTGCTCTTATATCTCCGGTATGGAATCTCATAAATGAAATGTCTCCGGTTTTCCATACGTCTTCATGATTCTCTCGATGTCCTCCGTCGTCATCAGGCCATCCGTACTGTAGCTTAAAATGATGTGCTGAAAACGGGCGTTGCTGATGAGCCGTTCAAAGGCGTCGGTCACATTCTTCTTCATGCAGAATTCCGACTTCTGATTCTCATAGGGCCTCTGACCCGTGACGCCGGTAACCTCCGGGTAGTCATACCTGGCCGCCGTCTCCAGAACATGGTAATTCGGAAGGTACTGGCGCTCATTATAGGGCGGGTCAACGTAGAGAATGTCGCCCTGCAGCCGTTTTAACAGCTCGGCCCCGTCCTCGTTGTAACAGCGGTTCTCCTTGTGATTCGTCGTCACATCCAGCCGGAACAGCTCATATTTTTATAGCTGCGCCGTTCCCAGCTCTTGTGATACGCACCGTACGTACCGGAAGTATTGGATACAAACGGATTCCTTCCACGATGCAGGCCACAAGATAGTAGTATTCATTCTCATCCAACAGTCCCGCGTTCTTCCAGTCCTCCACGGTACATCTGGCATAGTCAATGCGCAGAGCGTTGTCATCGTTTAAATACATACGGCCGCCTGTTGGGGCGTACGTATTCTGAAAGAAACGTCTCTCCTGCACCAGTTCTTCCATGTCCCGGGTCTCTTTTCCGTTAAAGTACTCCACCGGGTCCGTAATGCCAGCTCTTCCTTCAGCCGTCCAAACTCCGGCACACTGTCATTCTCTATGGTAGCGCGCTGCAGTACGTATGAAAAATACAGCAGATCGTTGGAATACACCTCATACCACTGCTTAAAATGTCTCGCCACAGCCGCTGTTCCTGAAAAAATATCGCAGAAGCTCCGGGCGTCCGGCGCCTTCTCTTCTGCAACTGCTCTGATATGATCCAGCAGCAATGTCTTGCTTCCGATAAACCTCATTGTTCTTGTCCCTCTGTTTCGACTTTTGTTGATTCCCGCGGGTAACGAGCCTGTCGTTCCGTCTGATGGCAGCCCCCCTCTTTATCGGGCACTGCCGTTCATGGGGCAAATCCCCCGTAGTTCGCTGCGGGGGGATTTAACTGCACACAATTATTCTTATTTTTACCATGCATTTTGCTTTTTTGCCATCAAAAAGTTGACAGAAAATGTTTTTCTGCGGGGGCAGTCTTATCACATCAGCTCAGCTGCTTTACCCTGTCCGATATGATTGATTCCACATCTTCCCTATTTACGTTAAGAGCGGCTGCCAGTTCCCGGTACCAAAAAGTCTTCGGCCAGACGTAAATAGACGTCGTCCTCGCCGTGTACCGTTTTCCGCCTTCCAGACGTTTCCGGTTTTTCAAATAGATGGTCTTGATAATCCGGCTCCATCCCGTGCACTCATTTGTCTTCATAATTTCTCTGTACTCGTGTTCCGCTCTCTTCTCATCGGCGACCTGTATCATCTCCTGTCCCTGAATTCCGTCAATCAGATTCCATGCCTCCTGTTCCGCAATCGCGCAGCGCATAGTAGCGTCCTTTTTATCCACGGGGTATAGATTGTATTTTCTCCGAATACAACGGTTCCAGTGTATAGTAAAGCCGGTCTTTCGCAGCCGAATCCATCTCCAGCTTTCCGATCGCCTTTACCCACAGATCCCATAGTTTCCATAGACAACATGGTCATTTACCTGATACATTTTACCTCCTTTGAAACCAACCAACAGATACCGCCAAATCGATCATTCAGAGACAAAACCGCGTCTGAGAATAAAAAAAGATGCTTCAGAAGTGATTGCCTCCGAAGGCATCAATTTTGATTTACTTCTATTATAGCACATCATGCAGGCATTTGTCAGTATTTTTCCTGGTAATTGGCATACTCACCCAAAAACACGTTACAGATCACAGTCCTGTCGGTCTCCGCTTCCCGGTCTGCCCTGTCTGACTCACGGTGCGCGGCAGCCGAAAGGACAGGCTTTTTGGGAACGACCGTAACCAAACGGTACAGCCTGTCATACTATATATCAGCAGGACAAATCCCCTGCGGCTCTTCTTCCCAATCATTATAGAAGATTTATCGTAAGTGATTCCGCAACAGCCGCCACAACAGCATTACCGGTTTGATCCTCCTTGCCGGCGCGGACTCTGCTTTCCGCAGGGTGACTGCTGCCTTAGCTTTCCATGTATGCTGATATCCTGCTGCAGGAGCGGTAAGAGAAAGTAAGATCATGAAGCGCTGTTTTTGTTCCTCCAAATAAACAGAGAACGTGATTTACTTCCGACTTCCATGAAGGCTTTGATATAGATAAGAGGAAAACTCCCGCTTTATAACGAGAGTTTTTCACATTCTGCGGAGCAGGGCTGACGCCTGCCCGTTCTTCGGCTTCACCTGCATACCGGGATTATGTCCCCAGAAATCACCGTACCGTTTCGAGAATGCCAGCGCCGCCTCATTCAGCATCGCACTGATGATTCCATACTCAAATTCAGCGATCCCCTTCCCTCTTCCAGATAGATTCCCACCACCGCGTAGACGGTCTCATCCAGTCTCACGGGAAGATAGATTGCTTTCGCGCTGGGCAGGGCGCTCGTACTGCATCCGGCCCGTTTTCCATTGCTCATCACCCATCCGGCCGTGGCCGTCTCCTGCTGCTCCTTAAAAACTCCAGTTCCGACGCCGCCACACCCTTTTTCGGATAAAATCAGGCCCATGAAAGGGAAGCGTATGATCCCTTCTCCCCGTAAATAAAAGATGACCGATAAATCCATCAGCTGGACGATTCGCTCCGCCACCTCATTCTCTACGTCCCTGATCGTGACGCACCTTCTGAGCCGGGAAGAATTCTCCAGGAGAATCTCCAGACGGTGAGACTTTTTATCAGTTCCTGGGACTGGCGTTTGACGGTTGTGAGCAGCGTTGCAATGATAAATGCCGTAATCAAAAGCATGATCACATGCTCCCGCGCCATCCATATCCCGAATATCCGAACACAAGAAAGGTGGCCAGGCAGGTAAACGCCGTAATCTTAAGCGTATCCGTGTAAATATGTTTATACGCGGACATTTTTCTGCCCGAAGTCACTCATCGTCAGCGCACGCCGTTTTCCAGCCGCCGTCGCATCTGGTATGATGTAAATATCCAGATTGGGGACGTACTGCGCCACCCGTTCCGCCGGGGTCCCCTTTGGTCTGCCCCAGCATGATCCGGTGATTCGTTCTTCCCAGGACGATTTTTGATACGTTTGACACCCCTGGCGTAGGCGGCGATCTGGTATGCGACGTCTTCCCCGTATACCGTGGCAATCTTCGCCCCCAAAGCCTTCGCCAGCTGTATGTTGTCCTCCAGCGCCTTCTTATTTTTCAGAGACGCCCCTGACATCTGCGGCGTTTCGACGTAAAGAGCCGTAAATTCCGCGTGAAATGCGTAGGCCAGCCTCGACGCCGACCGGATCACCTTCGCGCAGGTCGGGGATGGAGAAATACAGGTGAGTATGTGCCTCCTGTATAATAGTCTCCCGTCTTTTGATGATTTTTCTTCTCTTCCACCGCCAGATGATTCACCCGGTCAGCCGTGCGCCGGAGTGCGATCTCTCTTAAGGCCGCCAGCTTTTCCCTTGTGAAGAAATGGTTTACGGCCCGCTCCGCCTGCTTTTTTTATAAATCTTTCCCTCTGAGAGCCTGATTAACAGCTCCTCCGGCTCTATATCCACGACCTTGACCTGATCGGCGTGGTCAAATACGCTGTCCGGGAACTTTTCCCGCACGGTAATTCCGGTAATGCTTCCCACAATGTCGTTTAAGCTTTCGAGATGCTGAATATTTACGGTCGTCCACATGGATTCCCGCGTCCAGCAGTTCCTCGATATCCTGGTAGCGTTTCACATGTCTCAGGCCGGGGAGCGTTAGTGTGAGCCAGCTCATCCACCAGGCAGATCCGTGGATGGCGTTTTAAAGCGGCATCCAAATCGAATTCTCTCAGCTTTGTTCCTTTGTATGATACCATCAGCGGCGGAATCGTCTCCAGTTTCTCGGCCATCTTCTGAGTATCCCGGCGGACATGAGGCTCTTATGTAACCTGCTGCCACGTCTTTCTCCGCTGTCCGCAGCCTCATGGGCGGCCTGCAGCATGGTATATGTCTTTTCTGACACCGGCCGCGTAGCCCAGATAAATTCTGAGCTTTCCGCGGCCGCCCTTCCTGCTCTTCCTCCTTAAGCCTGGCCAGCAGCACTTCCGGATCAGGGGCGTGTCATTTTCCTGCATTACTCTATCCCTGCTCTCTCGTGATCATGCCCAATGCTTCCGCAATGTCCAGGTTGCATCCCAGCACGTTAACTGTCTCTTCCCCCAAATATGCCCAAAAAGCTTTCCCCGTCGTGTTTCGGTCTATGATATCATTAAGCGCCTCTTCCGTCAGGCCGGAGGCCTCGCCACTGCCCCAACCTGTACCCGCGCTCCCTGAACTGTTATATGAGGGTCCAGTCCGGAACCGGAAGCGGTGAGGAGATCTGAAGGAATGTCTTCCTGCTTCACATCCGGGTGCGCCTCCATCCAGGCCGCCATATCTTCTTCCACACGTGCCTTTAATTCCGGGTTGAGTTTGCGTAGTTAAACGATCCGGAAGATACGCCCGTAGCTGCCGTCCCTCTTTCTCCTCATCCGTATAGCAGTTATAGTTTACGGAGGACACTCTCCCATGGAAAAACGGGAATCCTCGAACTGCTGTCCTACAAACTCCGAGCCTACCTGTCTGCTCCTGTCCGTCCACCTGAACTGTAATCAGGCTGCCGTTTGCCTGTTTCGGGAAAAATGCCTGCCCGGCCAGTGTCAGCGCCGCCGGATAGACAACGCTGCACAGGACACCCAGGACGATGGTACATATCAATGCATTTTTAAAATAATTCATAAATGATTTTATCCAAATCTCCTTCCATACGCTCTCTCTGCCCGTTGGTCTACAGGCCCAGCACGGCCAGCAGTGGGGCCACAATCATATCGATCAGTTTGATGCCGATAAACGGCACGATCACTCCGCCGACACCGTAGATTCCCCATATTTTTCAGCAGCATTTTTCCGAACGCATCGGTTTATACTTCACGCCGCGCATGGCTATGGGGATCAGGCTCGGGATAATGACTGCGTTAAAGATCAGAGCCGACAAGATTGCGCTGTACGGGGTAGTCAGCTTCATAATATTCAGCATGTTCATCTGTGGAATCACCAGCTGGAACATGGCGGGTATGATTGCAAAATACTTCGCAACGTCATTTGCAACAGAGAAAGTCGTTATGAACCTCTCGTGATCAGAAGCTGTTTCCCAATCTCGACCACCTCCAGAATCTTCGTCGGATCCGAATCCAGGTTCTACCATGTTGGCGGCCTCTTTGGCGGCCTGTGTGCCCGAGTTCATTGCCAGCCCCACGTCCGCCTGGGCCAGGGCCGGCGCATCATTGGTTCCGTCTCCCGTCATTGCTACGATCTTTCCTTCTGCCTGTTCCTTCTTAATCTCAGTTATCTTGTCTTCCGGCCTGCACTCTGCGATGAATCCGTCCACGCCTGCTTCTTTTCGCAATGGTGGCCGCAGTCAGGATTATCTCCTGTACACATGACCGTCTTGATTCCGATTTCCCTTAACCTGGCAAAACGTTCCGCCAGTCCAGGTTTGACCGTATCCTTTAAATAGACGACGCCGTAAACCTTATGATCGGCGCAGACGGTAAGAGGTGTTCCGCCCAACTTCGAGATCTCTTCCACAATTTTATCCAGATCCTTCGGGATTCTGCCGCCTTCGGCCAAAACCAGCTCTTTACGGCTTCTCCCGCACCTTTACGAATTCTGGTGCCGTCAGAAGTCCACCCCGGACATTTTTGACTGAGCTGTAAATTCAATAAAATTCATTTTTTCCTGCCATCGATTTTTCAACGCGGCTGCCCATTTTATAACCCAGATCCGTGATGGATTTTCCTCCGGTGTGGCATCTTCTAAGGAAGCGAGAACGGAAAGGTCGATTAAATCCATTTTGTCTATGCCTTCCACGGGATAAAAATCCGCAGCCAGACGGTTTCCAAAGGTGATGGTACCCGTTTTATCGAAAATCATGGTGTCTACGTCACCGCAGGCTTCCCACCGCTTTTCCCGACATGGCGATGACATTAAACCTCGTCACCCGGTCCATCCCGGCGATGCCGATTTGCGGAGAGCAGGCCGCCAATGGTAGTGGGGATCAGGCAGACCATGAGCGCCACAAGGTTGCAACCGGAATTTGAACGCCGGAGTAAACCGCAAATGGATAGAGGCAGACTATGACAATCAGAAATATGATGGTCAGGCCGACCAGCAAGGTGTTAAGAGCTATCTCATTGGGCGTCTTCTGCCTGGATGCCCCTTCGACCAGAGCAATCATCTTATCGAGAAAGGAACCGCCCGGCTCCGCTGCTATTCTGATCTTCAGCCAGTCGGACACCACCGTGGTGCCGCCGGTTACTGATGAGAAATCGCCGCCTGCTTCACGCGTAACCGGAGCGGATTCACCGGTAATAGCCGACTCATCAACGGAGGCAATTCCTTCGATTACCTCTCCGTCATTGGGTATCAGCTCATTGATTCTTACAATGACAACGTCCCCCTTCTTTAACTCAGAAGCGGAAACCTCCGTTTCACGGGCCGTCGTCCCTGAGTAAATGGGCGACCGTATCCTTCTTCGTCTTCTTCAGCGTCTCCGCCTGGGCCTTTCCACGTCCCTCCGCCACCGACTCGGCAAAGTTCGCAAATAAAAACCGTAATAAAAAGGATCAGCGTCACAATCACATTATAGGTTCTTAAGGACGCTGCCGGGAAGCTTACCGGCGAGTGCCTGCACATCTCCCAAACAGGTTGGGGACGAAGCAGAGAACCAGAGTAATTAGAAATCCGACTTCCACCACAAACATTACCGGATTTTTAAGCATATATCTGGGATCAAGCTTGAAACGCTCCGATTACGGAGCTCTTTTAATATGTCACGCGTTATAAACTTTGTTGACTGTTGTCTCTTTTTTTGACATTTGAAATTGCCTCCTAAACTCAACTCTATAACGGGAACCAGTTCGTCAGATGTTCTGCGACCGGTCCAAGGGCAAGTGCCGGGAAGAACGTCCAATGCCGCGAAAATATATACGATAAATACGAGTATCAGTGTAAATATCACATTATCCGTTCTGAGTGTGCCGATTGTCTCATTTACCCTGCGTTTTGCAAGGATACCGCCTGCGATTGCCAGCTGAATGATAATTGCCGGAAAACGTCCAAAATACATGGCCAGTCCTGCTGTAATGTTCCAGAATGCGGTATTGTCAGCGAGCCCTTCAAATCCGGAGCCATTATTGGCGGCGGAGGAGCCATACTGTACAAGACCTGTGTCAGCCCATGGAATCCGGGGTTTGTAATACTGGCCAATCCTCCCGGCGTTGCAACGGCCAGTGCAGAGAAGCCAAGAATCAGGAGCGGATGCACGATCAGACAGATGGCAACCAGCTTCATTTCCCTTTCCTTCGATCTTCTTTCCTAAATATTCCGGCGTACGGCCGATCATCAATCCGCACAGGAAAACCGCAAGGATCACGTACATGACCATGTTCATAAGCCCTACGCCCTTACCTCCAAATACACAGTTCAGCATCATGTGCAGAAGCGGCACCATGCCCCCCCAGCGGGGTCAGCGTATCGTGCATATTGTTGACCGTTCCGTGGTAAACGAGGTAGTCGTTGTGGTAAAAGAGCCGACTGGGCGATTCCGAACCGGACTTCCTTTCCCTCGTAGGAGCCCATACTCTGATTCAATCCAACGCCTGCCAGAATGGGGTTCCCTGCCTTCTGCTGTATAGCAAACGGCGATTCCGGATCAGAAAAATAATTGCCATTGCTGCAAATACCGTTCTCCCCTGACTGCCGAAAACAGTTTTTTTTACCGGTTCCCTCGGCTCCGGTCAGCAATCATATGTCCAAAGGCAATCACACAGGCTCCGGGCAGTATCATCATGGAATACAGCTCTGCCAGATTGGTAATAATCGTCGGATTCTCCAGCGGTGTGGAAGAGTTTGCCCCTAAAAATCCACCGCCGTTGGTACCGACGTGCTTAATGGATTCCAATGCCGCGATCGGACCGGTAGCAATATCCTGCCATTTTCCTTCCAGCGTATGTACGGTGAAATTCGTCTGAAGTTCTGCGGCGTCCCCTGCCAGATCAGGATCAGGCCGACGATAAAGGAGAGTGGAATCAGAATACGGGTGGTATTTCTGACCATATCTTCATAAAATTCCCCATAGGCCGCCCCTGACAGACCGCGGCAAAATGCCATGCAGGCTGAGTAACCGGTTGCCGCCGAAGTAAACATCATAAATATAATAACGGCCACCTGGTTTTAAATAGGATAGTCCCGACTCACCGGAATAATGCTGAGATTCGTATTGGTCATAAAGGATATGATCGTATTATAGGAGAGCGTTGGTTCCATAGCTCCGATTCCGTTTGGGTTCAGCATCAACAGCCCCCTGCGCCTCTAAGTACCACATATCCGATTAAAAAATCATTACTGCGTTGGTCATAATAAGGTTCAGTGCATAGACCTTCCAGTTCATACTCTCATGGATTGGATCCGGCAAACCCTGTAAATCAAATTTGTCAATCCTGTCAAATACCGGATCTGCAAACGTCTTTGTTTTCTTGCTGCCAGATACAGCAGATAAATTCCAACGGGGATTACCAGTATCATATAGAAAAGCAATGTCATCATAATCTGAAACATTTCAGTTATTCCTCCTCATATCTTCTGCCCCACAGTCTCTCAGGATTAACCAGGGCATACACCAGATATGCCGCCAATCCCGCAATGATAACGCCTAAAATCACCATACCGTTTCACTCCTTGTCTGCTGAATTGTCTCTTCGTAAATCTTTCGTGCTGCATTCCCTTTTATCCGCTTACACGCCTTATTTCTTTGGCTTCGGATCCACCTGGGAATCGCACCAGTTTACGAACAATTTCATGAGAATACAGCTGACTAAAATAGTTCCGATCATGCAAATGTCCATCATGCCCCTTTACCTCCTTAATCTGTTCTGTAACAGATTCTTATTCTATCATCACTCCGTATAAACATTCCAAAGGCGATTCCAGTGATTGCTATAAATATTCTGTAAATAAAGAAAAGCCCCGCTCTTTTGAAAAAGAGTGGAACTTTTTCTGTTTTTGGGAATTATTTTTAATTGATATCCTATATAGATTTCGTAATACCATCTCCTTTACAGGCTATAAGTTTCCCGGACATCCGCATCATCAAATATGATCTGAGATATCTGGCCACCTCTCTTAATACTGGCTTATAAGAGCCGTATGCACAACCGAGATGGTGAATGTATGGACCAAACATCAGCTTCTCTTCCCACCGTTTCCAGTCGTCTACTTCCAGATAGACGTAGGTTCCGTTGGTCTCCGGCCCTTCCGTCGTATCGCCTTCCCCGGCAAACAGATAGTACTTTCCCTCCGCGTCGTCGAACCGGCATGTGGTCATATGACCCGGCCTCATCCGGAAGCGCTCCTGCCCGTCCACCAGTGCGGCCGGGCTGTCCTCCGCCTTTAAAGAATAGGGGAATGGGCGCAGTGCCACAGCAGTTCTGAATTGTCATGAATCGGATTGCGGATTGTCAAATCAGCCAGGAACGGCGGCTTCTCATACAGACTGCATGCCCGCAGAATCGCAAGGGTAATTGCTCCATTAACATCCGCCTCACATGCGAGAGGATACCCTTCATCCGCCATCTCCCCCAATGCCCACACGGGCATACACCGATCAGGGAAGGAAAGGCGGACCAGCATTCAAATGCACCCACGGAACAGTCATTTTCCCGCATAAGCTCTGAAAGCTTCGTGGCGCTGCCATTTCTACCAGTTCCTCTCTCATCGCATCTGTGTTCATACGCCCAGTCAGATCATTGTAGTAGGAAAGAAAAATCCTCCGTTTTTCTTTTCCATGATCTCCTTTGCCCGTCTGCTTACCTCAGCAGGAGAAATAGGGATCACAGTAACCCCCATGCGGCGGATCAAATCGGCTTCATTCGTCATGACGCTCATAAACGGAACCGGGCGGTCGCCTATTTTTGCCAGACGCAGGTTCCGAAGTGCCTTCAGCACAGCCGCCGTTCGATAAACCGGTCATATCCCTGTGCAAATGCATCGCTCTCCGTCTCACAGTTATAAATATAGCTGTGCTTCACACCATGGCGCCTGAGCACCTTAGTCGCAGCGAACATTCCGCACTGGGTATCCTGTCCCCGGCTTACGTCCGTATTCGGCCTCTCGTCCCTGGCTCCCAGATCAGCACCGGCAGATGAAACGATGCCGCAATCTGTGCCGCTGCCTGTTCCTCCGAAATCACAGAACGGGAGGAAGAGCGCATCAATCCCGGCAGTCTTAAATTTCTCCACGATTGCGGGTGTCTCCTCCGTCCTCCAGCAGATTCCGTTCTCACTGATATCATCGATATCAATGATATCCACTGATTTGGACAGTGTTCTTCTGATCACCGCCATAAAACGATTCTTTGGCGAACAGCTTCTTCCCATGCTTAGAAAGCTTATAGCAACCGGAGCTACCCCCAGTATAACCTTCTGTTTATACATGAGCATTTCCCTCCTGCATAATCAGTACGCCCTTTTATCCCTCTTCCTCAATCCTTAAGTACACCATATCATTCTGAAATGTCCTTCCTGGAAGCATACAGATTAAATGAGCCTCCGGTTCATTCACCGGATACTGCCCTCCATGGACGATCATGGGATTCAGTTTTACAAAGGTGTGTTTGGGAACATAAAATCCTTCCAGATTCTCAATTCTCAGTTCTCCCATTTCCGGTACGCCCACATAGATAATCACATCATCGTCAAGGGGACCAGGCCTTCGCACGTATATTTATGGTACTCCAGAAAGTCCACGACCATCCGGTCCTGTTTATAGACATGACAGCAGGAGACCGTAGGCAGGGTAGTTTTTCCAAAATCCAGTGTCAGTAAATCGGGATAAAAAATCTCCGCACGGAATTACTCTGTTCTTCATTTCCGCATCGGCTGTCAGTTTCTGATATACACCATACTTTCTAAACGCCTCATCACTCAGACACCGCACCTTAATCTCTTTCATTACGTTCCCTCCTTCACAGGCAGGCGAAATCCGCCGCCATCTCCATCAGCATATCTTCAACCTGAGGGGCGTAGCCCCAGACGATCAAAGGTGCCATGAAACAATTCCTCCATAGCGGATATGGCGTACGCTCACTCCCGCATCCTGCAGTATCTTTGTGAACAGCTCACACTCCGGTCTTTAAGTAATCGTATTCCGCAGTCATAATTAACGTCTTCGGAAATCCCTTTAAAATCCCCCTCGACCGGATTGATATACGGGAGTGGATATCTTCGTTATTCTCTAAATACCAGCCGCATTTCTTTTCATCGCTCCGGTCGTCTCGATCTGTTCCTCCAATAATCCGGTTTCCGCCAGGATTGTCAAACATATCTCTCTTCCACATAGTACGGATTACTCATATCAGGTCCCACACGACAGACGGGTAGATAAGGCCTGCATAGGAAATACAGCCAATCCCTTCCTGTCTGTCCCAGAGAGTTACCATAACAGCCATGGTTCCGCTCCGCACTATCTCCGGAAATCCTGATCTTCGTCTGTCCACGCCGAGCATACCCGGGCGTTTTCCCATACCCATCGGACCGTCTCACAGCACATGTGAAATGCGACCGGATACTTCACTTCCGGCGACAGCGGATAATCTACAGAGATAACAACGGCATCTGCCAGTTCGGCAAAAACGCTTACACTGATTCTCCACGGTCAGTGTATCGCCTCCTGAAGAAGCCTCCTCCGTGAATAAATATCAGACATGCTTTTTCTGCTTTCCCGTCCTCCGGTGTATAGATCCACCTCACACCTCTGTATCCTGATCCATAGAGACAAATCTGGTTCTGACCTTCGAAATCCTGTCCCAGAGTCCCTCCAGCGAACTGGCCGATATCGCAGCTGCCCAGCAGGGTATGCCCCCTCCGGATTATCCATTCCAAGCAGCTTAGTCCTGATTTCTTTAACAGCCTCCGGGTCTATCTGCCAGCTCCGCGTTCGAAATTCCTGTGTCAGCGCGTCGCAGCAGCCCCTCCGTCCTTCCTTTGACCAGACAGCCTTCCTCCCGGTCATAACAGCTGCGGACCACAATTCTGCCCTGTCTGCACAGATCCGCCTTTTCCCCGGCTTTCAAGCTTACCAATAGTTTCTGGATAATGCTTCTGTCCGCGTTGAAGCCCTCCTAATACTACAATCCTCCAGGCGTGCTCAATCTCAGGTCCCCTGGAAGACTGCGATCATGCCGTGTCCTGCACTCTTTCCTAAACAGCGCTCGTCCGTCTCAAAGATGATGCCTTCCGCCTGCGGCCTCTGGCGGCGCTCCGTCCAAAAATCCGCCGCTCTGCAGGGCACAGCGAAGGTTCCATGCTCCGCTCTCCACGCAGCTCATCAGTGCCGGCCCCTACTCAGCCCGATCTGCGGAACGTGCTCCGGGCAGCTCGAGAAATCCTGATCTCTGGGCCTGTCTCGAGAACAATCGCGCTGCAAGAAAACCAGTGAGAGAGACCTACATAAAGGCAATGCGTCTTGTCGATCACTGACATTGATCCCCCACATGAGAACTTTGCAGGATCCTTCTTCTGTTTTCATAAACTTTCCTATTAAATTTCGCTCACGTTCCGGTGAATGCCTTTCTCACGGTTGATCTCAATACCGGAGATGAGTCGATCGTGTTGT
>VOFH01003398.1_pt1 | contig 31679 bp, 60 predicted proteins | sample 5384091 | NCBI WGS metagenome assembly VOFH01 (sample SAMN12384727, study PRJNA508395) | human gut metagenome | isolation source: healthy gut G | host: Homo sapiens
AATCCGATTCGATTATCTTTTAAAAGAAGAGGACAGAACTTTTTACGGGAACTTTGTGAGCATCATGTCAGCGGGCAGTTGAAGGTTGCACCGGAACATGTTGCAGCACCGGTTCTCTCCCTGATGGGAAAACCAGAACATAAAGTATATGAGCAGTTTACCGAAGAATTTTATAAAATGAACAAAAGATCGGAAAAGAACAGTATCTTGTTCCGTACCTGATGTCATCCATCGGTTCAACGCTGAAAGAAGCAGTAGAACTGGCAGAATATTGCAGGGATCTCGGTTATATGCCGGAGCAGGTGCAGGATTTTTATCCGACGCCGTCCACACTTTCCACCTGTATGTATTATACCGGTGTTGACCCCCGTACCATGAAGCCGGTCTATGTACCGAAGAGTCCACATGAGAAGGCCATGCAGCGTGCATTGATCCAGTATCGCAACCCGGAACTGTACGATCTTGTATCAGAAGCACTCCACAAAGGCAGGAAGAACCGATCTCATCGGTTTCGGTCAAAGTGTCTGATCCGGCCACGGAAATTTGCCGATCAGAAGAAAAATGAAAGAGAAAAGAACAGCAGTCAGAACAAAAAATCCATTCGGAATGTACACCGAAAGAAATGAGGTCAGAATGAGAGTAGCGATTGTCACCGGAGCATCTTCCGGTATGGGACGTGAATTCGTCCTTCAGATCGGAGCTTTATATAAAAACCTGGACGAAATCTGGGTGATCGCAAGGAGAAAAGGAAATTTAGAGAGAGTGGCAGAGCAGTCCCGTCTGCCTTTGCGTATCTTTGACGGAGATCTTCTGAAAAAAGCCTGTCTATAAAGCTTTTTGCGAGGCACTCTGTGAAGACACTCCTGATATCCGTATGCTTGTCAACGCAGCCGGATTCGGAAGATCCGGTTCTGTAGAAGAGATCAATATGCAGCGGAGACGGATCCAGACAGACATGGTTGGCTTAAATTGCCAAGCTTTAACAAGAATGACCCTTCTCTGCCTTCCTTACATGCATCCTGGAAGCCGGATCGTCAATCTGGCATCGGCAGCAGCCTTTTGTCCACAACCGTATTTTGCGGTTTATGCGGCAACGAAATCCTATGTGCTGAGCTTTTCCCGTTCGCTCAGAGAAGAGCTTAAGACCCGCGGTATCATCGTCACAGCGGTCTGTCCCGGTCCGGTTGACACTCCCTTTTTTGATGTCAGTGGAAAGCCTCAGAACTTCTTGAAAGAACTGACTATGGCACAGCCAGGACCGGTGGTACATCAGGCACTGAAAGACAGCCGGAAAAGGAAGGAGCTGTCTATTTACGGACTTCCGATGAAACTGACCTATGCCGGCACGAAGCTGCTGCCACATAAATTGCTCCTGCGTATACAGAACCTGTAGATAATCGATCTTTTAAATGAAAAGGAAATCAATCATATGAAGAAAGTTGAAAAGGGAAACCCGGTTATTTAAATTATAAAAAGAAAGCAGAGATTCTCCGTACAGTCATTTATTTTGCCATTGTCGCAGCCATCTTTCTGCTTGGATACACCCAGACGCATACCCGGCTCAATCTGATGACGGTCGTGGCAGTTCTCGGCTGCCTCCCGGCATCAAAGCACTGGTTGGTGTCATCGCCCGCTTTCCGTACCCGTCCATTGATCCTGACAGGGCAAAGGAGATTGCAAAATTTCCCGCCACCTGACGGTCTGCTACGATACAGTTATCACCAGCCGGGAAAAGATCATGCCGGCAGACTGCTTTGTTATTTCCGGGCATAATCTTTACGGCTATACCCACTATGAGAAAGTGAATCCTGAGGAACTTGCAAAGCACATCCGCTCGATTCTTTCCCAGAACGGTTACACCGGACTGACAGTCAAGATTTTAAACCAGTATGCACCTTTTCTTGCAAGAGTAGAGGGCTTGATAATATTGCAGCAGTAGAACAAGAAGATACAAAGCAGACCGAACAGGAGATCCGGCAGCTTCTGCTGAATATCTCCATGTAAACCGGTTCTGAATTTTGGAGAAGATACAATGAAAGAAATCACGATTCAAAAAATGAAGCCGGACAACGGTTTGACAAATTTCTTGCGAAATATATGAACCAGGCTCCCAAAAGCTTTTTTATAAAATGCTCCGCAAGAAAAATATCACCCTGAACGGGAAAAAAGCAGCAGGAAATGAAATTCTCAAATTGAATGATACCGTCCGTCTGTTCCTTTCCGACGAGACCATTCAGAAATTTTCAGGCACCATACAGCAGTCCCCGGAGATCCCGACTGGATCCTGGCTCATGCCGGAAAAGAGCTTTCCATTATTTATGAGGATGAATCCACCATTTTCCTGAACAAGCCCGCAGGGATGTTGTCCCAGAAGGCAAAACCGGACGACATCTCCATGGTGGAACACCTGATCGCTTATCTGCTGAACAGCGGTCAGATTTCCAAAGAAGAACTGCGGACATTTCATCCTTCTGTCTGCAACCGTCTTGACCGCAATACCAGCGGACTGATCGCTGCCGGCAAGACCCTGCAGGCACTCCAGCAGTTAAGTGAAATGTTCCGTGACCGCAGCCTGAAAAATATTATCTCTGTCTTGTCCGTGGAAAAGTTTCTTCCGACAGTCATATCAGCGGCTATCTGAAAAAGATCCCCGGACGAACCGGGTCACGGTCAGCCGGACTCCCTCCGGATCAGCCTCCCCGATTGAGACAGAATATCATATAATAAAGCAAGAAGAAGATGTCACGCTCTTAGAGGTTCATCTGATCACTGGAAAGACGCATCAGATCCGTGCTCATCTTGCATCCATCGGTCATCCCATTGCAGGAGATTATAAATATGGGAACCGGGCTTTCAATGACACTCTGAAAAAAGAATATGGTCTTTCTTCTCAGCTTCTCCACGCATACCGCCTTAATTTTCCTGAATGTGACGGAGATCTTTCCCGCCTTTCGGGAAAGGAACTTCAGGCACCACTGCCGCCTCTTTTTCAGAAAATCTGTCAGGAAAAGGGTGTGATTTAAAATGGCAACCTGGAATTCGAGAGGACTTCGTGGTTCGACTCTGGAAGAATTTATCAATCATACCAATACCCGCTACAGCGAAATGGGGCTTGCACTGATCCAGAAGATTCCGACCCCATCACTCCGGTAAGGATTGATAAAGAGCATCGGCATATTACCCTCGCCTATTTTGATAAGATCAGTACCGTAGATTATATCGGTGCTGTGCAGGGCATTCCGGTCTGCTTTGATGCAAAAGAATGTAATGCTGATACATTTCCACTTCAGAATGTCCATGAACATCAGATCCATTTTATGGAAAAATTTGAGCAACAGGGAGGAATCTCCTTTCTCTGATCTATTTTACAGCCCGGGAGGAACTTTACTATATGCAATACCGGCAGATCCGCCGATTCTGGGACAGGGCAGAGGACGGCGGAAGAAAAAGCTTTCCGGCTGGATGAGTTGGAACCGGGCTGGTTTATGAAACTTCAGAATGGCTTTTTTATTCCTTATCTTGATTACATCCAGAAGGATTTGGACACGAGGGATTGACAGAAGCAGAGAAAATCCGTATAATTACAGACGGGTTTTAGCGTATTAGCAGACTAAAGTGCTTAAGAAAGGTGAATCTATATGGAACAGAAACTGCATACACCGGAAGGCGTCCGGGATATTTATAATAAAGAATGTGAAATTAAACTGACATTGCAGAAAAAAGCTCAGCACCGTACTTCATTCCTATGGTTATCAGGACATACAGACACCGACATTTGAATATTTTGATGTATTCCGCAAGGAGATCGGTTCTACTTCTGCAAGAGAAATGTACAATTTTTTTTGACCGGGAGGGAAATATCCTTGCATTACGCCCGGATATCACTCCTTCCATTGCCAGGGCAGTTGCAACGCTTTTTTGAGACAGAGAATTTTCCAATTCGTCTGTGTTATGCCGGAAATACTTTATCAATCATTCCAGTTATCGTGGACGCCTGAAAGAAAATACGCAGCTTGGTGCAGAGCTGATTGGTGTGGATTCTATCGAGGCAGATGCAGAAATGCTTGCAATGGTTGTGGATGGACTTAAGAAAACAGGCCTGAAAGAATTCCAGGTAAGTATCGGACATGTTGATTTTATTCAGAGTCTGTTCCTGGCAGCAGGTCTTGAGGAGGATGAAGCAGAAGAGCTCCGTACCCTCATCGCCAACCGTAACTTCTTTGGAGTAGAGGAAGTACTGGATCATATGGATGTTGCTGACTCTGTCAAAGAAGCATTTCATCTTCTGCCTGAACTGACCGGAGGAGCAGAGATCCTGGATCAGGCACTTTCTGTTGCCCCGGAAGAAAAAAGCCAGTCAGGCAATTCATCGCTTAAAGCAGATTGATGAGCTTCTCCACCTTTACGGGTGGAAGACCATGTCACATTTGATCTGAGCATGAGCGGAAGCTACGGATACTATACCGGTATCATTTTCCGTGCTTATACTTACGGAACAGGAGATGCTGTCGTCCGTGGAGGCCGTTACGATCATCTGCTTGAAAAATTCGGTAAGAATACACCGTCCATCGGTTTCGCCATCATTTTAGATGAACTGATGAATGCCCTGAACCGGCAGAACATCCAGGTAGAGACCGGCAGCCGCAATCTTCTCGTCTATACACAGGATACTGAAAAGTGGGCCATCTCCCTTGCAAGAACGTTCCGCAATAAAGGGAAAAATATTGAAATGCTCAAGCGTAATACTGATGAAGACCGACAGGTATACGAAGAATACGGAAAGCGATCTTCCGTCATGACCATGCTGTATCTCCGGGATGACCTGAAGATCGAGATGATCAATTTCCGCACAGGTGAAAAGAAGATCATGGACACGAAAAAGCAGAAGTAAAGGAGCAGAACCTATGAGATATTTAACATTTGCACTTACCAAAGGACGTCTTGCCAGTAAAACTCTTGATATGCTGGAAAAGCTCGGGATCACCTGCGATGAGATGAAAGATAAGGATTCCCGGAAACTGATCTTTACCAATGAAGAACTGGGACTCCGGTTCTTCCTTGCAAAAAAGGTCCGGATGTACCGACCTATGTAGAGTATGGTGCTGCTGATATCGGCGTGGTCGGCAAGGACACCATCATTGAAGAAGGCCGAAAAGTCCATGAGGTACTCGACTTAGGATTTGGCAAATGCCGTATGTGTGTCTGCGGTCGTGAAGAGACAGCAGAGAAACTGCAACATCACGAACTGATCCGTGTTGCCACAAAATACCCGAATATCGCGAAAGACTATTTTTATAATAAAAAGCATCAGACAGTTGAGATTGTAAAGTTAAACGGATCTATCGAGCTTGCTCCGATCGTAGGGCTTTCGAAGTCATTGTAGATATCGTTGAAACCGGTTCTACACTGAAAGAAAACGGACTGGTCGTATTAGAAGAGGTATGTCCTCTGTCCGCCCGTATGATCGTCAATCCGGTGAGTATGCGTATGGAGAATGACCGCATTAAGGAACTCATCACAAATCTCAGAAACCTGCTCAGGGAGGAATAAAAATGCGTATTGAAAAATTAACAGAAAGTACAAAGAAAAATCTGCTGGAAGACCTTCTAGAAAAGAAGTCCCAACAGCTACGGAAAATACGAAGCCAGTGTCCAGCAGATCCTCAACGATGTAAAGGAAAAAAAGGAGACGAAGCTCTTTTTGCTTACACAGAAAAAATTTGACGGAGTAAAACTGGATGCTTCCCAGATCCTTGTCACAGATACTGAAATTGAGGAGGCCTATACAGAAGTAGGGAGAAGAACTGCTCGGTATCATCCGGAAAGCTCTCGTCAATATCCGTACTTATCATGAAAAGCAGATGCAATATAGTTGGTTCGACAGCAAGCCAGATGGAACGATCCTTGGTCAGAAAGTAACTGCACTTCAGAGAGTCGGTGTCTATGTTCCGGGTGGAAAAGCGGCTTATCCATCTTCCGTACTGATGAATATCATGCCTGCAAAAGTAGCCGGAGTTGATGAGATCATCATGGTAACTCCTCCGGGAAAAGATGGGAAAGTAACTCCTACCACATTAGTTGCGGCAAAAGAAGCCGGAGCAGATAAAGTCTATAAAGTCGGTGGGGCGCAGGCTATTGCTGCTCTGGCATACGGAACAGAGAGCATTCGAAAGTTGATAAGATCGTCGGACCGGGAAATATCTACGTTGCACTGGCGAAAAAAGCAGTTTATGGCTATGTAAGCATTGATGCAATTGCCGGACCAAGCGAGATTCTTGTTATTGCAGATGAGACGGCAAATCCAAGATTTGTGGCAGCAGATCTTCTTTCACAGGCAGAGCATGATGAACTGGCTTCTGCTATTCTGGTAACAACAAGTATGGAGCTTGCAGAGAAGGTTTCCACAGACAGATGCATTTATCAAAAGAGCTTTCCAGGGGAGATCATTCAGAAATCTCTGGATCATTACGGACATATCCTTGTTGCAGACACCCTGGAAGATGCCATTGATGCGGCAAATTCGATTGCATCCGAGCATCTTGAGATCGTCACAGCCAACCCGTTTGAAGTAATGACAAAGATCCGCAACGCAGGAGCGATCTTTATCGGAGAATACTCCAGTGAGCCGCTGGGAGACTATTTTGCAGGTCGAACCATGTTCTGCCTACCAACGGAACTGCCAAGTTCTTCTCCCCGTTATCTGTAGATGATTTCATCAAGAAAACCAGTATCATTTCCTATTCAAAGGATGCACTGGAAAAGATCCATACAGATATTGAAAAATTTGCTGAAGCAGAGCATTTAACTGCACATGCAAATTCCATTAAAAGTAAGATTTGAATAAAAGGAGTTGGCAGGATATGAAAAAGAACCGCATTGCAAGCTGCAAAAGAACGACAAAAGAAACCGATATCAGACTGACGATCAACCTGGATGGTCAGGGAAAAAATCAGATTGACACCGGGATTCCTTTTTTCGATCATATGCTGGACGGCTTTGCCCGTCATGGACTTTTGACCTGACCGTCAGCGTCAAGGGGCGATACAGAAGTAGATTCCCACCATACGATCGAAGATACCGGAATCGTGCTTGGTCACGCCATCGCAGAAGCTTTGGGCGATAAAGCCGGCATGAAACGTTACGGCTATTTTATACTCCCGATGGATGAGACACTTGCACTCGGAGCTGTCGATCTCTCAGGAAGACCTTACCTGAACTTCCAGGCTGAATTTACCGTACCTTCTCGGAACAATGGATACCGAAATGGTTCGTGAATTTTTCTATGCCGTATCCTACAGTGCCGCTATGAATCTTCACCTGAAGATCCTGGATGCCGGAAATAACCATCACATGGCAGAAGCCCTTTTCAAGGCATTTGGAAAGGCTTTGGATCTGGCAGTATCCGAAGAGCCACGGATTACTGAAGTATGGTCCACAAAAGGCAGTTTGTAGGCTGATTTTTTGAAAGCCGCCCTTAAAAGGAGATAAAAGAATGGTAACCCGGACATGAGTTATAAGAGATTAACCCCATGTATTTTTTATAGATAAAGGAAAGGCAGTTACATGGTTTGACGACCGTTCTGTTCTGTCAGATGATGTCATTGCCCTTGCAAAACACTACAACGAAAAAGGAGCAGATGAACTGATCGTATTTGATCTGTCTGACTCGGATGAAGAACATGATGAATCCATCGAACTGATCAAGCAGATCAACCGCGTGATCAGTATCCCGATGATCGCAGGCGGTAATATCCGTCGTGCTGAAGATGTAAAAAGATCCTCTATGCAGGTGCCAAACGTGCCATGCTGAATTTTTCAAAACCGCTTTCGATTGAACTGATCAAAGAAGTTTCCCAGAGATTCGGCAAAGAACGAATCGCAGTTTCACTGAATGATTTTGACGCACTGTTCAAGCAGCAACATCTGATCGAGGAGTACAGTACAGAAATGATCTTTATGCATCGACTGGATCTTAATTCTGTTGTAAATGTCACTGAAATCCAGTGCGTAGTCGTAACCGATACCATGGAAGAGAGTGAGATCCTCAATATTCTTAAAAGCGACGGTGTCAAAAGGCGTTTCAGGACGCTTTATCAGTCGGCTGGATATGGATTTTAATGTATTCAAAGATATCTGCGTGAAAAAAATGGAATCCGCATGACAACCTTTGAAAGTCTGATGGATTTCGGTGAATTTAAACTGAACTCAGATGGACTGCTCCCGGTTGTAACACAGGACTACAAGACAAATGAAGTCCTCATGGTAGCGTATATGGATGAGGAGGCCTTTGAGCATACTGTCAAGACCGGCCGCATGACTTATTTCAGCCGCAGCAGACAAAGTCAGTGGATCAAGGGAGAAACTTCGGGACACTTCAGTATGTAAAATCTCTTGCCATCGACTGCGATAAGGATACCCTTCTCGCAAAAGTAGAACAGATCGGAGCTGCCTGCCATACCGGCAACAGATCCTGCTTTTATACAACCATCGTCGGAGCTGACTATGATGCGAAAAATCCGCTTCAGATCTTTGAATCCGTATACAATACGATCTTAGACCGCAAAGGAGCATCAAAGGAAGGTTCTTACACTAATTATCTGTTCGATAAAGGATTAGACAAGATTCTCAAAGAAAGTGGGAGAGGAGGCAACAGAAGTTGTCATTGCCGCCAGAATCCCAACCCGGAAGAAGTAAAATATGAGCTTTCCGATTTTCTGTATCACGCAATGGTGCTTATGGCAGAAAAAGGAATTACCTGGGATGACATCACCAAGGAACTGGCAGACCGGTAGGAATCAATTAAGTCTGAAATCCAGTAAGATAAATTGAGACTGAAATCTGATAAGATAAATTGAATCGGAAATACATTTCAGATTTGAAAAGTTCTGAAAAAAGAAAGACAGACATAGGATATTGTAACTTCAGTATCCTGTGTCTTTTTATTGCCGTGCATACATCCAGAAGATCCAGTGGATCTTTTTCGTTTGCCTGCACAACGGCCACGGGATTCTATCAGCAGGAGGACAGACTATGAATGATTCCGAACTTCGCCGCCGCGAACTCTTTAAAGCAGACCCGCAGACTCTATCAGGATTCTGCTGCCATACCCGCCGTTCATCCACGCTACGGCCATATCTATCACGAACTTTATGATACCCCTGATTCCGGGGAAGGCGAACACCATTCAGGTTCTTTCTTTGCCAGGCTGATGCTGGCAGTCTTTCTCTTTTTAAGCTTTGTCTACATAGAACAGAACCATCTGAAACCGGCAGATATCAGCAGCACACAGATCGTCAACGAGATTCAGAAAGAAATTCCCGGAAATGGAATGGATTTCATCAGTCGGATCAAGCTTTACTGAAATTATGGATACATTAGTGTTCATGTTGATGTTTTGAGTTGAATATAAGGGAAACAATTCATAGCAAGAAATGTATATTTGATTCAATTATATATTTCTTGCTATTTATATTCACAGAGTATTTGTATCCATTATTTAAATCTTTATGAGAATGTTTTTGTATCCAATTTTCTGCTTATTATAAATTTTGTATATTTTTTCTTTTTTCTTTTTTATGTATTTATCAACATATTTTTATATAAATCATATTTTTAAAATATAATATGTATTTTTTGTATATTTTAATTGCGTCATTTCGCTTTGTATTGTATATTTTTATCAAAGAACGGATTTTCTTCACGGTAAAGGAGCGACTTTTTATGAAAAACTAAAATATTTTCCCATCCTGCTTTTATGTTCTCTGTATTGTCTGCTGTTAAGTGGATGTTCCTTTCAAAAAAAAAGAAGAGATCATCTGGTATATTTCAATCCCCATTTCTTTCACATTGAAGACGCAGTTCCTTATGAAGATCTGAGTTCTGAACGGTTCGACCTGTTCAACAAACGGCTGGAAGAATTGGACATTCCTGCAAAGGTTACTTTTCGGTATCTGCCGGATATGGATATGTCTTCTGATGAATCTGACAGTATCACTGATACTTATAAAAGAGTCTTGACTTTTCTGCTCATCTTATCCGGACTCTGAAAGAGCAGGATCCTCAGGCTGACATAGTACCATTTTCTCCTATGGAATACAGGGAGTTTGTTGCTTTGGACGATTCTCTTGCATCTGAAAAAAATTCTTCCGTTTTAGATTCACTGCCTGATCCTATATGGAATGTCAACAGGATCAACGGAAAAACTTATCAGATTCCCCGTGGATCTATGCCTCTTTCTGATACTGTTTACAGTTTTTCCGCCTCATTTCTTAAAGACTATAACCTGACTCTTAACGAACAGGAAATCACCTCTATGACTCCTGAAGAGGTGATTGATTTTCTGTTCCCTTTATTTTGAGGATAACCGATTGCTGGACAAAAAATACTATTTAACTTCTGCCGATGATCTTTCTTTTAGGCAACTGTAACTATTATAAGTATCTGCCGCTTTTGCGTGGCTTTTCGGATTCCAGTCTCGCTGTCGACCGGGAAAATGGTAAAATTGTAAATCTGCTGACTACAGAAGAAATGCTGAACAATCTTTCATTAGCACAAAGGATCTACCGTGAAGATCTGGATATCCACACAGAACTTCAGACAGCAGTGCCAGTATTTACGATTGAAACCATTCCAACTTTAGAAGAACTGACTGTATCAACTGCTTATTCCGACAGGATTCGTTTTCTCTCGGAAAGAGATATCTGTGTCCTTCAATTGGGAATGGTGTTCTCAATACCAGCTCCAACCAACAGCTTGCCATTGAAGTTCTTGCTGCATCCATGTACGATGAGACGCTGTCCAATCTTATGATCTATGGAGTTCCGGATAAAGATTATACGCTGGAGAATGGACACGCCATCTATAAATTTAATCAGGTAATTTCAAGTGTGGGCAGTTTCAGTCCGGTAGGAATAATCTGATAGCTTATCCGAACGAATATGAAGTAACTGATAAAGTTCTGGTTTCAGAGAAACTTTTAGAGGATGAGTCTCTCCTTCTTCCTTGCAGCAATTTTGTTCCTGATGTTGATGATACAACATGGGAACAAATATCAGAAATTGCAGCCATTAGCCATGAAGCGGTTTTCACCGCTGAAAGTGAGGAGATTTCTGATCTGAACACATTTTTGAAAGAGCAGAACCAGAAATTATATGATGCAGGAATTGAATCCGTCCTCTCGGAATTCAGTCTCAGTTTGATGCTCAAAAGGAGGACTAAACCATGCTTTTAGAAATGAAAAATCTCTGTAAAACTTATGGTGAAACTATTGCCCTGGACAGACTTAACCTTCAGCTGACTCAGGCATTTATGGACTTCTTGGTCCAAATGGTGCCGGAAAAAGTAAATTTTTATGAAATTAATCTGTATGCTGATCCAACCAACTGATGGTATTGTCTTATTTGACGGAGAGGACATCCGTATGCATCGGAACAATTTTTGGACCGTCTTGGATATATGCCCCAGCATTCCTGTCTTTACCCGGACTTTACAGTACAGGAATATTTCTATTATGTCGGTTCATTAAAAGGCATGCATAAAAAAGAGGTAGCTCTCAGAGCAGAAGAGCTTCTTCTCCGAACCCGGCTTATAGCTATGAAAAAGGATAAAATCCAGACTCTCTCCGGTGGTATGCAGCAACGACTGATGTTTGCTCAGGCTCTTTTAAATGATCCGGAAATTCTGATTTTAGATGAACCTACCGCCGGACTTGATCCGCAAAAGCGACTTGAACTGAGGAATTTGATCGCTGAATATTCAAAAGATAAGATCATCCTGCTCGCAACGCATATCGTAAGCGACATTGAACTGATTGCATCGCAGATTTTGCTATTAAAGAAAGGAAAACTAATCAAAGTCGATCCTCCCGGTGCGTTGACCAGCCAGCTTACATCAAAGGTCTGTGAGATAAATTTTTCCCGTCCATTGAAAGAACTCGAACCGTACGGCAGAATCAGTAGTATTTACCGACGTAAAGAAGATATTTTTGTCAGACTCATATTAAATGATCCTGCCATACTTCCTCCACAGGCTTCTTTTTTCGTTTATCCGACACTGGAAGATGTCTACCTGTACTATTTTAATGACGAAGAGGAGGTGTCCCATGAACATTTTTCTCTTTGAATGGAAAAAGTCTGGAAAACGGGGCAGTACTGAAAGTGGTTCTTCTTTTTCTGATGTTATCTGCTGCCATATTCTGGGCTGATGCAGCCATGGATTCTGAAATCCGTACCGCCTACCTCGACTACCATAAAACTCTGGATTCCCTTCCTGCAGATGAGGCTGCTGACCTGTTAAATGCTTTTACCTTAACCGATGAGACAGATTATATAAAGGTCATGCTCTTGAACTCATCCATTCTGAGATGGATTCCGTAACCGGTTATGAAGATTACCGACAATCTATTCAGAACCGGTATACCCAAAGCCAGAAAATTTCTGTCTTTCAGGGAACTGCTTCCGGTCAGAATCAATATATGCAGCGAATTGCAGAACGATATAAAAAACTCACCCTGCATTTTCCGTTAACGCTTCAGCCATATCAGGGTATCCGAAAGCTGATGGAATTTTACCCTGCGGATTTATTTACAGTAATCCTGCTCATTTATCTGACCAGCATCGTATTTATACAGGAGCAGAGAAGCGGACAGTACGCCTTTTCTCTTACCACAAAAACGGGCAGCGGCGACTGTACCCGGCAAAATTTTTAACTGTCTATTTCAGCATTATTGTCTATCTGTTATTGACTTTTTATTTTATTTTGTTCTGTCCGGTTTTCTGTATGGCTTTCCTTCAATGACTGCTGCCATACAAAGTATTCCCCGGATACCATGCTGTTCCATATGACTGGAATATTTTGACTTATTTTTGCGTCTTCCTGCTTTTTGAAGAGCTTTGCATTCTTTATACTTACCAGCCTTGCTGTCTTTTTTTTGGCACGCCGCCTTAATTCTGAAATGGCAGTTTTTTTTTGCTTGCCGGATTTGTAGGATTCAGTTTTCTGTTGTCAGACAGGTTTCAGGGGAATGACAGTAATTCGATCCTTCGACTGTGGAATATATGGACGCTTTTGCAGGGGAAATCTTTCATTCGCAGTTATGACCTGATCCGCTTTCATGGTCTGCTTATAGAAGTATACTGGGGCATACCCCTGTTATTCGTTCTTTCTCTGCTCTGCCTGCTATTCGGGAAAAAAACAGTACCAATCTGCAAAAAAAGAGCGAAAGTTTTTTCTTTCCATCGCAGCAACAGGGTACATGGTTTGTTTTTCTACGAATTAAAGAAAACTTTATCTGTCAGAAAGGATTGGTTCTTTTTCTTGCCTGTATCATGATCCAGATATTCATTCTGTCACAATACAACGACTATTTCGGGACGGATGAATATTATTATCAGAATTATATTGATCAGTTTGGCGACCGGATTGATGATCAGACTGATGAAAAACTTCAGAATGAAGAACAGCGGATCGCAGCTTTATATACAGAACTCGAAACCACTGAAAACTCTGTTACTGCTTATAAATTACAGCAGGAACTGGAATGCGAAGCGGCTTTCAACGATATGCCGACCGAGTCCGGGAACTGCGGGAAGACGGAAGATCCCCCTTCTCCTGAAGGATGCACAATATACACTTTTATTTACCAATACACCCTTGTCGCGTTCCTGGGTCATCCTGCTTTGTATGTCTTTTGCCTTTCTTGTGATTTCGGTTTTTTACAGAGAAAAGGCAACCCATATGGAATTATTACAAAAATCCAGCCTTTTCGGCAGGAGAAAACTTTTTTATTTTAAGTTTTTGACATTACTGCTTTATTTTATTCCTTTTTGTCTGCTGGGTGCAGTTCTGCGGCTGATATGGAGCAGCAGCCATTATCGGCTTGACTGGGACGCTCCCGCCAACTGCCTGAAATTTTCAGAGAAACCGGGATTACCTGCTCCATCCGTTCCATTTTTTCCTTGGAACCCTTTTGCAGTGCATCTTCGTAGTCCTGGCATTGCTCCTCTTATCCAGACTTGCAGAACTGTCAAAAGACGCTACCTGATGCCGGCTATTATTCTGGGATGTACAGTAATTCCAACACTGCTTTCCCCCTATTTTCCAGTCGCATGGCTTCAGATAGTCCACAACTTATTTTTATATTTACAGCATCCGTTTACTTTATTTCAGGCACATTATTGATCCTTGCGGTCTGTGCCGCTTTCATCACAGAAAGGAAGATGAGGAATGAATAAAAGAAATGTTTAATGCATCTGATACTGGTATTTTTATCTGTCTGCTTCTGCCGGGATGTAACAGTCAGTCTTCAGACCGAAAAGACCCTGATAACCCATTTAATTCCCACGATCGCTATATTTCCATGCTCAGTTATTGCGAATCGGATCAGGGAATCTATTATATAGAATGGGAATCGAACTGTGCAGACTTTATTTCATTGATAAAAAAGCTCTAAAAAAACCGTATTATGTCAAAAGGTAAATTGCAGGCATGACTCTGCGGAGTGTCCCGCGGTAGAAGTCTCCCCCTGATCTGATGGGATCCGTAGCCTATTGTGACGGTTTCATTTATTATATCGTTCAGGCCTTTGATTCCGGCGAACAGAACGATGTCCTGAAATTATACTCCATGAAGGAAGATGGTACAGAGAAAAAGGAACTGCACACTTTTCAATACGGAAGAGTCTATCCCAACGCTGCTGCATTTTTATAAAGACAGGATCATTTTATCCGTCCAGACATTAAATGATTTTGAAGATGGAAGTGGCAGCTATACAGCCGAGCCATCGATTATCCTGTATGATCTGAAAACCGGGAAAGAAACACTGATACTGAATGGAACGGAAAACAGCGGTCTGTATACCGTTCCTGCCGGTGCTGATGAGGATCATTTATATCTTCTTCAACAACCCTTTAACGATTCTGACATTGATGGACGCTGTACCTATCTTCAATATGACCTGAAAGAGCAGACCATGGAGCCTTTGTATGAATCCAGGGTAAAAGATTCACAGATCATTGCAGACAATACTTTATATATCCAGCCGGACAACGAACACCGGCTCGTAAAATATAATCTCAAAACCCAAAAGCAGGAAGATGTTCTTGACTGGGATGCCTCTGTCGACAAAGTCTGGGTAATTGATCGGGATCTTATTCTTCTTATTAAGGAGACACGTTCCGAAGATTCCTCTAAAATACAGTATGTCAACTGGTATGACCTGAAAGAGCAGCAGTACCTTTTTGATGAATACTCTGACTACACCACCCTTGAGGTTATGGGAAAGACAGAAAAGGATTCCTGGTCTGGAAAGAAGATGAACTGTATTTTTATACCCCGGACGATCATCATTGGGAAAAAAATTGAGGAGATTTCATAATTATGCCTTAAAATTTAGCATAATATTTATTTTTCTTTGAAAGAATTATTTTAGAAAGGAATAAAAATTTTTGAGTCAATACTACAAACAAATAAGAAAATTATTTTAAAAAGATTTAAATATTTGGGAATTATCGAAAAGTATCCGTATCTCTCTATACCCTTTTGCTGCACTCTTGCTGTTTTCTGTATTTTCCATAATATTTTCATCTAACCAGAAAATAACTTTTAGAGTATTTTGTTTCATTCTGTTCGTAATCGTAATTTTTTTAATCATCCTTGGTTTTCTATGTTCTCATAAAAAAAAACTATTATACAGAACGAACAGACACCATTAATTATATTGCAGATATATTAGACAATGACAAAAATTGGTTGATATGCTGATCCAAGAAATAACCCGTTATATTAAAAAAGTCCACCTTTTCCACTTGGATTATAGGAATATCAATTACTTTTCTTGTATTATTTATTACTATTTTCGCAAATTGCATACAAAAACTCACCGATATTATAATCAAAGTATCCACTATAAAAAGAATTAAACAATTTTATTTCTGATTTCAATGCACTAGGAGTTAAAAGTTTAACTATAATTTTTGAGATAATTATTCTACTTCTAATAATTGTAAAGCAGTACTACCGTATTATGTTATTGTTTATTGGGACTTATTACTTTGACAAAAAGCAAATACTAACTATTCTTTATGATGTACAATATCAATTATACATGACTGAAAAGCAGAAAAACAACTTAACGAAAGAGGTTCAAAATGCAACCTGGTTCAAAATTTTAAATGCTTATATAAATTCTAAGTGAGATTATTTGTAATATACTATAAGAATCTCTCTGTTACTACTAAATAATAATGCGAATAGATTTTATAATACTAAAAGGTTGCTTTTTTCTCTCTGTTAAAGCTATGATTATGTAAGTATTTTTTCAAAACCAAGGAGTAACCATGAGAAAACTAGCATTAGATGATGATATTTTATTAGAAATTGAAAAACCTGCCCGTTATATCGGCGGAGAGGTGAATGCGGTAATGAAAGAGAAAGAACTGGAAACCGGTGAGATTGCGGTACGCTTTGCCATGTGCTTTCCCTGATGTCTATGAGATTGAATGTCGCATCTCGGTATCCAGATCCTATATGATATGTTCAACCGCAGAGAGGATGTATGGTGTGAGCGTGTCTATTCACCATGGATGGATCTCGACAAGATCATGAGGAGCAGGATCTCCCTTTTTTACGCTGGAATCTCAGGATCCGGTCAGATCTTTCGATTTTCTGGGGATCACGATCCAGTTTGAGATGTGCTACACGAATATCCTTCAGATCCTGGAATTAAGCCATATTCCGCTTCATTCTTCTGATCGTACACTGGAAGATCCTTTTGTCATTGGCGGTGGTCCATGTACCTACAATCCTGAACCACTGGCTGAATTTTTTGATCTGTTCTATATCGGAGAGGGAGAAACGGTTTACGACGAATTGCTGGATGCCTACAAAGAATGGAAAGTCAGTGGCAGATCCAGAACCGAATTTCTGAACGTGCCGCACAGATCGAGGGAATTTATGTACCGTCTTTTTATGAGGCCGAATATCACGAGGACGGCACTTTAAAAAGTCTTTCACTCCGACAAATGCCCACGCACCTGCAGTCGTCAGGAAACAGATTGTAATGGATGTGACGAATGCACCTTATCCGCTGAAGCCGGTCGTACCGTTTATCAAGGCCACGCAGGACCGGGTGGTTCTTGAGATCCAGCGTGGCTGTATCCGTGGATGCCGTTTCTGCCAGGCAGGAATGCTTTACCGTCCGACCCGTGAGAGGAATGTCGACCGTCTGAAAGAATATGCCCATGCCATGCTGAAAAATACCGGACACGAGGAAATTTCCTTAAGTTCCTTAAGTTCCAGCGACTATTCCGAACTGAAAGAACTGGTTCTTTTCCTGATCGATGAATTTAAGGAGCAGGGGATTAATATTTCGCTGCCATCCCTGCGAATCGATGCATTTTCGCTGGACGTTATGAGCCGCGTACAGGACATCCGGAAAAGCAGTCTTACTTTTTGCCCCGGAAGCCGGTTCTCAGAGAATGCGTGATGTGATCAATAAAGGTCTGACAGAAGAAGTCATCCTGAACGGTGCCGGACAGGCCTTTGAAGGCGGATGGACCAAAGTAAAACTTTATTTTATGCTGGGACTTCCGACTGAGACGGAAGATGATATGAAAGAAATCGCCCATCTTTCCGAAAAAAGTAGCCCGCAGATATTATGAAATTCCAAAGGATCAGCGGCACGGAAAATGTCAGATCACTGCAAGTTCTTCTTTCTTCGTTCCAAAGCCGTTCACTCCGTTCCAGTGGGCTCCGATGTGCAAAGCAGAAGAATATATGAGGCGGGCCCATCTCGTCAACGATGAGTTTAAGGCACAACTCAACCGGAAAAGCCTGAAATACAACTGGCATGATGCACAGGTCACCGTCCTTGAGGGCGTGATGGCGTGGTGACCGCCGGATCGGAAAGCTGATCGAAGAGGCTTACCGTCTCGGATGTCTGTTTGATTCCTGGACAGAAAGTTTTCATAATGAACTGTGGATGCAGGCCTTTGAAAACACCGGCATTGATCTGGAGTTTTACAATCTCCGGGAACGCAATGAAGATGAACTGTTCCCATGGGATTTCATTGATATCGAGTCAGCCGGAAATTTCTGAGAAGAGAATGGGAACGTGCCATGAAAGAAACCGTGACCCCGAACTGCCGTATGCAGTGTTCGGATGTGGTGCAGCGAAATTTGGAGGAGGTGTCTGTTATGAAGGCAAGAATTAAATTTAGAAAATATGGTTCTCTCCGATTCATCGGACATCTTGATGTGATGCGTTTTTTTCAGAAGGTCATGCGCCGGGCTGATATTCCGATCGCATTTACAACAGGATACAGTCCGCATATGATCATGTCTTTTGCCAATCCGCTTGGCATCGGACTGACCAGCGACGGAGAATATTTTGACATAGAACTCCGGGAGGCTGTCAACAGCCTGGATGCTGTCAGGAGAATGAATGAAGCCTGCGTGGAAGGCATCGAGGTACTCAGTATCCGCCGGATTTCCGATGAGAAGAAAATGACCGGAATGACGATCCTTGCCGGTGCAGATTATCTGTCCACGCTCCGTAAAGGAGAACTCCCCTCTGACTGGAAGGATTCTTTTTGTCCGGTTTATGGGACAGCCGGAAATCCGGATTCTCAAGCAGACGAAACGCAGTGAAAAGAAGTGGATATCAAGCCTCTTATCTATGACTGGGAGATCCGGGGAGATTCTATCTATACAAAAGTGGCAGCAGGCAGTGTGGAAAACCTGAAACCGGATCTGATCCTGGAGGCTTTTGCAAGTTCCTCGGTCTTGCTTTCGATTCTCTGAAATTTCAGCATCACAGACTAGAGATGTATACAGACCGCAGTGAAGATGGCTCTCTGATTCCACTCGAAGCAATGGGGACAGAGATGGCAGGTGACGAAGAATGAAAAGAAAAATACTGATTGAAAAAAAAAGAAGAAAATCTGGACTTTTCTTTTAGAAAATGACAGCATTACCGAGATCCACTGTACTCCTGAAAAGGATGAAAAAGCCCGTTATCAGATTGGCGATATCTACATTTGAAAGGTTCAGAATATTGTTGCAAATATCGGAGCTGCTTTTATAGAGATTGCCCCTGGGAGTCAACTGTTATTTTGACCTGCAGGGAGTGCCTACAGCTCTTGTTACGCATAAGATCGGCAAAAAGCCTCTCTGTATCGGAGATGAACTTCTTGTCCAGATCAGCAGGGGAGGCGGTTAAGACAAAAGCTCCCACCGTCACCGGAAATCTGAACCTGACCGGACGTTATGCAGTCCTCACGCACGGGAATACCCGGATCGGAGTTTCTTCCAAGATTCCTAAAAAAGCGGGATGCCTATAAGCTGCGGCTTCAGGCATATCAGAATGACCGGTTCGGGATCATTGTCCGCACCAATGCAAAGGAAGCTCCGTTTGAGGCGGTCGTAAAAGGAGATTGAAGATCTGAAAAAGAGTATGAGAGGCTGACCTCCAATGCCATGTCAAGAGTCTGCTTTTCCTGCCTGAAATCAGCACCTCCGTCCTATATTACAGATCTGAAAAATGCTTATATGGATGGAATGCAGGAGATTATTGTAAATGATCGGATCTTTACCATACGATCTGCAGTTTTTTTGACCGGGAAATACCGGAACGTTCTTATCTCATCCGGCTGTATGATGATGTCGGCTATCCACTGGGAAAGCTCTACAGCACTCAGACTGCCATCGAAAAGCTGCATTGAAAAGAACGGGTTTGGCTGAAACACGGTGGATACCTGGTCATCAAGTCACAGAAGCTTTAACGGTTGTGGATGTTAATTCCGGCAAAAGTATTAAAAATCCAAAAATACACCGGATGCCCTAAAGCTGAACCTTGAAGCTGCGGGAAACCGCCCGGCAGATCCGGCTGCGAAATCTTTCCGGCATCATTCTGGTTGACTTTGTAAATATGGATGATCCTGAAATGGAAGAAACTTTGTTCCAGGAATTTCGTTTTTTTTTTTTATCTTGCGAAAGATCCGATTCAGACAACACTCGTTGATATTACAGCACTGGGACTGGCAGAAGTCACAAGAAAAAAGTACGCAAACCACTCTATGAAATGATAACCGTATAAAATCAGGAGGCGGTCATATTGAGTAAAAAAGAATTAAAACAAATGCAATGAGGTTTCTTGACCGGAATAAGATTCCTTATGAGTATCAGACTTATGAATGTGATGAATTTATTGACGGCATTTCCGTTGCTGATAAAATCGGACTTCCTCACGAACAGGTTTATAAAACTCTCGTCACAGTCGGAAAAAGCGGTGGACATTATGTCTTTGTCATTCCGATTGCGGCAGAACTGGATCTGAAAAAAAGCTGCGAAGGCCGTAGGTGAAAAATCGGTTGAGATGCTCCACGTAAAAGAGATCACCAAAGTAACCGGTTACGTCCGGGGCGGATGTACTGCCATCGGAATGAAGAAGCAATTTCCGACTGTGATTGATGAAAGTGCGTGTACTCAGAAGCTGATTTACGTCAGTGGCGGGAAGATCGGAATGCAGATCCGGCTGAAACCGGATGATCTGAAAAAGGCTGCCAATGCAGAGTATGCAGCCATCACTTTCTGACGGGAATTTCTGATGGGATTTCCGTTTTTTATTTACAACCTACCAGGAACGAGGTATAATATTGAACCGATAGGTTCTGATGCAGGGCAGTGCATATAATTCATTAATCCATTTGATTCCGGACATCAGAATAATACAGAATATCGTAGGATTGTGGGAGTGCGTAGCACGGAGCAATCCGTGGCATCAAAGTCGGGGGCTTTTGACCCCGACATCTATCGCGCAGAATGCACAATTTACATTTTGGAGGAAGTTAAGAATGAAGAAAGTAGTAAAGTTCGGCGGAAGTTCTCTTGCGAGCGCAGAACAATTTAAAAAAAGTCGGAAATATCATCCATGCGGATTCATCTAGAAGATACGTTGTACCGTCAGCTCCGGGCAAAGCGTTTCTCTGCCGACATAAAAGTAACTGATATGTTATATGACTGCTACGGAGCAGCAGAAAGAGGAAGATTTCACTGAAAAGCTCGCAGCCATCAAGGCAAGATATCAGGAGATTATTGATGGTCTCGGTCTGAAGTTCTCTCTTGATGCAGATTTTGAAGTGATCCAAAAGAATTTTGCGGCAAAAAGCGGCTCCGACTATGCTGCTTCCCGTGGTGAGTTCCTGAACGGTAAGGTAATGGCTGCCTACCTTGGTTACGAGTTTGTAGATGCAGCAGAAGTGGTACGATTTGAAAAAGACGGTACTTTCAACGCTGAGGTAACAAATGAGATCCTGTCTGCCCGCCTTGCAGAGCTGGAGCATGCAGTCATCCCTGGATTTTACGGTGCAACAGAAGATGGAACAGTCGTTACATTTTCAAGAGGCGGCTCTGATGTCACCGGTTCTCTCATAGCCCAGGCAGTCCAGGCAGATCTGTATGAGAACTGGACAGATGTTTCCGGTTTCCTGATTGCCGATCCGAGAATCGTAAAAAATTCAAAATCTATCGAAACCATCACATAAAGAACTTCGTGAGCTGTCCTACATGGGAGCCAGCGTACTCCACGAGGATGCGATCTTCCCTGTAAGAAAAGCCGGTATTCCGATCAACATCAAGAATACAAATGCACCACGGGACAAGGGAACTCTGATCGTAGAAGCAACATGCTGTCAGCCGAAGTACACAATTACAGGAATCGCCGGAACAGACGGATTTGCTGCGATCACAATTGAAAAAGCGATGATGAACTCTGAGATCGGTTTCTGCAGGAAAGTCCTTCAGGTATTTGAAGACAACGGAGTTTCCATTGAACATATGCCATCAGGAATCGATACCATGACAATTTTTGTTCACAAAGGATGCCTTTGAAGAAAAAGAGCAGAAGATCCTTGCGGGAATCCATAAAGCCGTAAATCCGGATCATATTGAGCTTGAGTCTGATCTTGCACTGATCGCGATCGTAGGTCGTGGAATGAAGTCTACAAGAGGAACAGCAGGAAGAATCTTCTCTGCACTTGCTCACGCACACATTAATGTCAAGATGATCGACCAGGGATCCAGTGAGCTTAATATCATCGTTGGTGTACGTCATGATGATTTTAAAAATGCGATCCGTGCATTATATGACATTTTTGTTCTGACCCAGATCTTCGTACAAATGTCAGGGCTGATCCTTAAAAAGATCAGCCACAGAACAGACAGCATATAAAAGGACAGGATCAAAATGAATATTTTATTTTTTCTCAAGCCAAAAAGTGAGGTTGCATTTATCTATGACCACAGTACGCTCCGACAGGTACTGGAACAATGGAATTTCATAAATATGCTTCCATTCCCATGCTCAATAAAGCAGGAGAATACGTCGGTACTATGACCGAAGGAGATCTCCTCTGGGGAATCAAGAAATATACTCACCTGAATGTAAAAAGAAGCAGAAACAATTTTTATTCAGAACTTCCCGCGAAAGGCTGATTACGAGGCCGTGTCAGCCGATGCGGACATGGAAGATCTGATTCAAAAAGCCATGAATCAGAATTTTGTTCCGGTTGTGGATGACCAGAAAAATTCATTGGAATCATAACAAGAAAAAGTATTATTGAATACTGTTATGAAAAAATAAAAAAAGCCAAAGAACCTATTGACTAAACCGGTATCTGTATGCTAATATACAATGGTATGCCGCACAACGAGGTATTTAAGTTCTGTATTTCAGACACCATAGTTGGCGAGTAATGATAATAGGAGGTGCCATATGTACGCGATTATAGCAACAGGTGGTAAACAGTACAAAGTAGCTGAAGGCGATATCATTAAAGTGGAGAAACTTGGTGTAGAAGCTGGTGAGACTTATACATTTGACCAGGTACTTGCAGTTAACAACGACAAGATGGTTGTTGGTAACCCGACAGTTGAAGGTGCAACAGTTACAGCTTCTGTAATCGGTGACGGTAAAGCAAAAAAGGTTATCGTTTACAAGTATAAGAGAAAATCTGGATACCATAAAAAAATGGTCACAGACAGCAGTATACAGCAGTTAAGATCGAAAAGATCAACGCTTAATCTGTTATCCGATGATTAAGGTAACCATTTATAAGACCGAACGGCACGAATATGTACGGGATTTGATACAGAAGACCATGCCGGATACGATGAGCAGGGACAGGATATTTTGTGTGCTGCCTGTCTCCGCCCTTGTCATCAATGCACTGAATTCGATTGAGAGTTTTACAGATGATGAGACAAGCTGCGTTTCGGATGAAGATACCGGAAGTATTGAGTTCCGTTTTGACGGAATACCATCACATGATGCCACATTATTGCTGGATTCCATGATTCTTGGTCTGGAAGAGATAGAAGACAGCAATGAATACGAACAATATATCGACATAATTTTCAAGGAGGTGTAATTACCATGATGAAAATGAATCTTCAGTTTTTGCTCATAAAAAGGAGTTGGTTCTACAAAGAACGGTCGTGACTCTGAATCAAAAGACTGGGAGCCAAAAAGAGCTGACGGACAGTTTGTAAAAGCTGGTAACATTCTTTACAGACAGCGTGGAACAAAGATCCATCCAGGTCTTAATGTAGGACGCGGTGGAGATGACACTCTGTTTGCACTTAGTAGACGGTGTTGTAAGATTTGAAAGAAAAGGAAGAGATAAGAAACAGGTTTCTATCTATCCAGTAGCTGGTAATCAGTTTTGGCTGGAAAGTTCCGACGGAATCTTTTCACTCGCACAAATGGCAACAACAGAAGCCTCAGACTTATTTCAGTCTGGGGCTTTTTATCAACATCATTATTTTATAAAATTAAAGGAGACAAAATATGTTTGCAGACAGAGCTAAGATATTGATCCGTTCCGGTAAAGGCGGAGACGGTCACTGCAGCTTCCGAGAGAAGCTTTATGTTCCCAACGGTGGTCCCGACGGCGGAGACGGCGGCAAGGGCGGAGATCTGATCTTTGAAGTGGATGAAGGTCTCAACACACTTGTAGATTACCGTCACAAAAGAAAATATGCCGCCGGAGACGGAGAACAGGGCGGCAAAACGCAGATGCCACGGCAAAGACGGGAAAGACCTTGTCCTGCGTGTACCCGGAAGGTACCGTGATCAAAGAAGCTGTTTCAGGAAAAGTCATTGCCGACATGTCGGGAGACAACCGTCGCCAGATCGTTCTCAAAGGTGGTAAGGGCGGACTTGGAAATCAGCATTTTGCTACTTCTACCATGCAGGTTCGAAATATGCCCAGCCTGGACAGCCGGCTCGGAACTGGAAGTATATATGGAGCTGAAAGTCATTGCTGATGTAGGACTGATCGGATTCCCGAACGTCGGGAAATCCACCCTCTTATCCCGCGTAACAAATGCGGAACCGAAAATTGCAAACTATCATTTTACAACTCTCAATCCTAATTTGGGCGTTGTTGACCTGGACGGTGCCAAGGGATTTGTCATGGCCGATATCCCCGGACTGATCGAAGGTGCTTCTGAAGGAGTCGGACTGGGACATGAATTTTTTACGTCATGTAGAACGTACTAAGCTGATGATCCACGTCGTTGATGCTGCTGGAACAGAGGTAAGAGATCCTGTCGATGACATTTACAAAATCAATGCCGAACTTGCTGCCTATAATCCTGAAATTGCTCAGCGTCCGCAGGTGATTTGCGGCAAATAAGACCGATCTGATCTATGAACCGGAGTCCGATCCGGTTCAGCGCTTGAAAGATGAGTTTGAGCCAAAGGGAATCCGTGTATTTCCTATTTCAGGTGCAACAGGCAAGGGAATTTTCGAACTTCTTTACTATGTGAGCAGCCAGTTGGAACAGATGGATACAGCACCTGTCATTTTGAGCAGGAATACTTCCCGGATGATGAACTGATCTATGAAGATCTTCCATATACGGTAGAACAGGCAGATGGAATGTATGTAGTTGAAGGTCCGAAGATTGAGAAAATGCTTGGATATACGAATCTTGATTCAGAGAAGGGATTTGCATTCTTCCAGAAGTTCCTGAAAGATTCCGGCATCCTTGAGGATCTTGAAAATGCAGGCATCCAGGAAGGCGATACAGTCCGTATGTACGGATTACAGTTTGATTACTATAAATAAGAATCCGCACAGAAAGCGGATTCTGAATGATTTTGAAGATTAGGAGAGAAAATTATGACAACAAAGCAGAGATCCTATTTAAAAGGGCTTGCCATGACAATGGATCCGATTTTCCAGATTGGAAAGGCAAGTATGAACCCCGGACTTACGCAGGCTGTATCTGAGGCACTGGATGCCCGCGAGCTGATCAAGATCAGTGTCCTGAACAACTGCATGGACGATCCGAGAGAACTGGCTGAAACTCTGGCTCAGAGAACCAGATCTGAAGTAGTTCAGGTAATCGGAAAGAAAATTGTACTTTACAGAGAAGGTAAGGATGATAAGAAAAAATAATCCTTCCATAAGGAGTTGCTTATGAAAGTTGGAATTATGGGAGGGACGTTCGATCCGATCCATATTGGTCACCTCCTTCTTGGTGAATTTGCATACGAAGATTTCGGACTGGACGAAATCTGGTTCGTTCCAAATGGAAATCCACCGCACTAAAGAAACCAAAGATTCTGAGCAGGCTTTGAGAAACCGTGTGGAAATGGTTCGTCTTGCGATCGAACATATTCCCCTACTTTAAGCTTGATCTTTCAGAAGCTGATACTACAAAACATTCTTACACGTATCAGACTATGAAGCAATTTAACCGCCTGTACCCGGATGTAGATTTTTATTTCATCCTTGGAGCTGACTCCTTATTTTCCATTGAAGAGTGGCGGTTTTTCAGGGAGATTTTTACAACCTGTACGATCCTTGCAGCAATGCGGGATGACAAGGACATTTCTGCCATGCGTGGACAGATCCTGTATCTGAAACAGACTTATGGAGCAAATATCGAACTGCTTCGTGCCCCACTGGTAGAGGTTTCCTCAACTACAATCCGAAAAGGGCTTCTGATGGTCTTACCGTCCGTTTTATGGTTCCTGACAATGTTGCAGATTATATTCGGGAGCAAAAAGCTCTACAGGGAGGAAGACAGATAAATGACAGAACAACTCAGAGAGATAAAAAATTACTTTCCAGGCGGCTGAAAAAAAGACCGTTATGAACATACTATCGGTGTCATGTATACCGCGGCAGCTCTTGCCATGAACTACGGGGAAGAAATCCAGGCTGCCCTGACAGCCGGACTGCTCCATGACTGCGGAAAATACTGCTCTGCGGAAGAACAGATCCAGCTTTGCAGGAAGAAGAATATTGCTCTTTCTGATGCGGAAGAACAGATGCCTGCACTGGTTCATGCAAAGCTTGGAGTTTATCTTGCAGAACATGAGTACGGAATCACCGATCAGAGTGTCCTTGATGCGATCCGATGGCATACCACCGGACGTCCTGACATGACACTTTTTAGAAAAGATCATTTATATCGCTGACTATATCGAACCAAACCGGAAACTCATTCCCGGATTACCGGAAGTAAGAAAGCTTGCATTCCAGTCGATTGACGATGCTATCTGCCTCTGTTCCAAAAAATACGGTAGAGTATCTTCGTGAACCCGGCAAGCCGGTTGATCCAATGAGTATTGAAACTTATAATTTCTATGATGCTAGCACGGAGCAATCCGTAGGCATCAAAGTCGGGGGCTTTTGACCCCGACATCTTTCTATTGTAAAAAAGGAGAATAATATGAATCAGGCAAAAGAAATGGCACGTATTGCATACGAGGCTCTGAGTGAAAAAGGGAGAAGATATCAAGGTAATCGATATTTCCGGTATTTCTGTTCTTGCAGATTACTTTCTTATCGCTCATGGTAACAGTGACAGCCAGGTAAATGCACTTGTAGAAAATGTGGAAGAGCAGCCACAAAGCCGGTTATCCTCTGAAAGAAAGAGAAGGACAGGCTTCCGGAAAATGGGTTCTGATGGATTTCGGCGATGTGATCATCCACGTATTCGATAGAGAAAACCGTCTCTTCTATAATCTCGAAAGAATCTGGAAGGATGGAAAGAAATTCCTGCAGAAGAATTATAAATTATATAAATCTGAAATCAAAACCTTTTCTGAAAATGGAAATAGAAGAGTAGTATCTATACAATAGAAAAGAAGCTGGTATCTGCCAGCTTTTTTTCTATTTAAAAAATCTCATAACTCCAATAACACGTCCCAGAATCACCACATCCTGCACAATGATCGGATCCATAAAATCATTCTCCGGCTGAAGACGGATCACACCTTCTTCTCTGTAAAAAGTCTTCACTGTAGCTCCATCCTCGATCATCGCTACAACTTTCTCTCCATTCTCTGCGGTCTTTGCCTCTTCAACCAGGACATAATCTCCATTCAGGATTCCTGCATTCACCATGCTTTCCCCTTGAACCTTTAAAAGAAAGAGCTGCTTGTTTGATACATACTCTGTAGGAACGGGAAATAATCTTCGATGTTCTGCTGTGCCAGAATCGGTTCTCCTGCCGCCACACGTCCCACGATAGGAACCTGAACCATCTCTCTGCGAAGCAGATTGAAATCATCATCCAGGATCTCGATCGCTCTTGGCTTTGTAGGATCTCTCCGGATATATCCGTTCTTCTCCAGTGTCTCAAGGTGGGAGTGGACAGAAGAGGTAGACTTCAGATGTACTGCCTCACAGATCTCCCGGACAGCCGGTGGGAATCCTCTCTGCAGAATCTGATCTTTTATATATTGCAGAATCTCTTCCTGCTTTTTACTGATATTACCTTTGCCATATCCAATACGCCTCCGTATACATAAAATCTTATACCTTATAGTACCATATCATTGTTTTAAAAGCAAACATTTGTTGCGAAAATACGTTCGATTTTTTATCCTTTTTCTTGTTGACAAACATCTGTTCGGGCAGTATAATACATACATAAGCAAAAGGAACATACGTTCTCAATATTCTAAAGGGGGATTTACTTTATGAGAAAAAGAGCAAAAAAGAACCATCACAGACAGTTTATTTTCTTTTCAGCCAGCGGACTGATCGCAGTGATTGTCTGCATTATGCTGAATGTATTTCCTGTATCAGCTGACAGCACGCATTCCCAGACAGGATCTGTCTATTATACAAGTATTGAGATCCAGCCGGGAGATACACTTTGGAACATTGCTGAAGAGACAATGACTTCTGAATACAGCTCCGTACCGGAATATGTAAAAGTTCTGAAAGAGATCAATTCCCTTGATTCAGATCAGCTGGAAGCCGGTCAGAATCTTATAATTGCTTATAATTGATAACCAAGGTATCAATATACACCTATGTATTGATATATATACACTCCCTGAACGGGAGAAGCATCCCTTATCCTGCGTGATATTCCAATGCTCCATCTTAAATGATAGTAAGAATACAACGGCAGGAGAACATTCTCCGGGTTCTATTTATAGAATTCAATCTATACGACAAATACCGATTTTTCCAAAGATGTGGTAAATTCTGACTGTATATGCTATAATTTATATGATGCCAGGGTCAAAGGTCTAAGCCCACATGAGCTTGCTCATAGGTGGGTGAAAGACCTTTTTTGACCCATATCAGAATATCAGAGCACTTAAAAATACATGACTTAAGGAGGTTTTTCTTATGAATCAATCATCTTCAGCTAACGAAAAAAAATCAGCTCCCCTGATTCGTCCGAGGTTTTTGACGCATCCCCTTCAAAGACTTATCACGAACAGGCTTATATCGATCAGACTTTACGTCTTCGGGAAATTCTGAAGACACTTCCTGCATTTACAAAAGATTATTTTTCGTGCCGTTGAGCCGACAACCTCTGCACGCACAAGAATTTCTTATGCCTATGACATCCGGGTTTTCTTTCATTTTCTTATGGAAGTGAACCCACATTATAAAATTATACAATCGACCAGTTTACAGTTCAGGATCTTGAACGGCTTGATCCTGTTGATATTGAAGAATATCAGGAATATCTGAAAGTCTATAAGAATGAAGAAGATCGTCAGATCACAAATACTGAAAAAGGACTTTCCGTAAAATGTCTGCACTCCGCAGCTTCTACGGATATTATTTTAAGCGTCAGATCATTTCAAAAAATCCTACCTTACTGGTTGATATGCCAAAACTGCATGAAAAAGCGATCATACGTCTTGATACGGGACGAAATCGCCATGCTTCTTGACTATGTAGAGCATGGTGGGGAGAATCTCACCGGACAGCGGCTTGCCTATTATGAGAAGACAAAAAATCGGGATCTTGCGATTCTTACTCTTCTTCTCGGAACCGGAATCCGTGTATCGGAGTGTGTCGGTCTGGATGTTCAGGATGTTGATTTTTAAAAATAATGGAATAAAAGTAACCCGGAAAGGCGGGAATGAAATGGTCGTCTATTTTGGTGAAGAAGTTGAACATGCACTTAAAACTTATCTGTATACAACCAGGAAAAGTACTGTCCCGTTAAGTGGTCATGAAAATGCACTTTTTCTCCACTCAACGAAAACGTATGGGTGTCCAGGCAGTCGAGAATATGGTTAAAAAATATGCCCGTGAAGTCACTCCGAACAAAAAGATCACACCACATAAACTGCGAAGCACCTACGGTACTGCTCTCTATAAAGAAACCGGTGATATTTACCTTGTAGCAGATGTTCTTGGCCATAAAGACGTAAATACAACGAAAAGCATTACGCTGCCATTGATGAAAACCGCCGCCGCAGAGCTGCCGGTGCAGTAAAATTAAGGGAAGTATAAAAGGATTCTTCTGGATAAAAAAGGACAGAGTGGGAACTCATCATTCCTTCCGGTCTGTCCTTTTTCTTTTCCGTTCCTTTTCTGATCTTGAATTAAATCGTACGCTGCTCGTTCTGAATACTTTCTTTAATTGAACATACTGCTCGATCGCTTTTGCAGTTCCTTCGATCCCCAGTTCTGAACTGTTCAGGCAAAGCTCATAACTGGCAGAATTTTATTTGTATAATAATTATAATAACTTGCACGCTTTTTATCTGCCTTCACGATCGTATCTTTGGCTTTTTGCATCCGTCAGATTATACAGTCTTGCAATTCTTCTGATTCTTGCATCCAGATCAGCATGGATAAATACGCTGACTACATTTGGATAAGACTCCAAAGCATAATCTGCACAGCGTCCCACAAGAATACACGGACCTTCGTCTGCAATCTTCTTGATTGCATCAAACTGTGCCAGAAATACTTTATGGTTGATTGGCATATCTGTATACGTACTTCCTGAATACCCCATGGAATATGTATCCATCACCAGAGAATACAGAAAACTGTTCGTCGGTTTCTCATCATGGGTCTCAAAAATTTCCTCGCAGATTCCGCTTTCCTTTGCCGCACGTGCCAGCATCTCTTTATCATAAAGCTTGATTCCAAATGCCTCAGCAACCTTAGAACCAATCTCCCTTCCGGCACTTCCATATTGCCTTCCTATGGTAATGATCGTATTTGTCTTCATAATCGTCCACGCTCCTTCTAGCCATTCATATTCATCCAGCCATTATTTATAATAAGCAACATCAATATATGTAATTTGCATAAAAGGGAATTGTGAACTCCCTTTACATATGACTATTATATACAAATTATTCTGATAATACAATCCATATTTTCACTTTTCTTACTTCTTTTGCCGCAGTGTACTTAAAAGCTTCATAAAGTACTCCGGGAGCGGAGCATCAAATTCCATATACTCTCCGGTAGCAGGATGCGTGATCCCCAGGATCTTTGCATGCAGCGTCTGCCCCTCCAAATGAAACGGACATTTTGCCGGACCATACACATCATCCCCAGGATCGGATGTCCGATACTTGCCATATGCACCCGGATCTGATGCGTTCTTCCTGTCTCAAGTTCACACTCGATATATGTATAATTTCCCAGACGTTCCAGCACTCTATAATGCGTTACTGCATGACGGCCGTTAAGAGCCTTTTGTACTCATTTTTACGGTCGGTCGGATGTCTGCCTATTGAAGCATTTACAGTGCCTGTATCAGCCTTTAAAGAGCCATGAACGATTGCATGGTATCTTCGGGTGATCGAATGTTCTTTTAACTGTTCCGCAAGGATCTGATGTGCATGGTCATTCTTACAGATCAGAAGTGATCCTGTTGTATTCATATCGATCCGATGTACGATCCCCGGACGGATCACACCGTTAATCCCGGACAAATGTTCTCCGCAATGATACAGGATCGCATTGACCAGCGTATGATCCGGGTGTCCGGGAGACGGGTGTACGACCATCCCCTTGGGTTTATTCACGATCAAAATATCTTCATCTTCATACAGAATATCCAGCGGAATATTTTCTGCTGCAATATCCAGCGGTTCCGATCCGGCACTTCCACATCAATCTGATCCCCCTCATTCAGCTTATAATTTGCTTTCACCTTTTTCCCATTCACAAGGATCAGACCGTCCTTTAAAAGTTTCTGAATATAAGAACGGGAAAGATCGTCCAGATTCTCTCCGAGAAACTTGTCGATTCTTTCCCTTTTTTTTAGATATGAGACTCATCTGTTCCATATTATTTATTTCCTTTTCTTTTGAAGCTTTCAGAAAATCAAAGTCTGATTCATCCTTATAGTAAAAAAGGATCAGACACGCAAACCAGATAC
>VOFH01000454.1_pt1 | contig 31678 bp, 29 predicted proteins | sample 5384091 | NCBI WGS metagenome assembly VOFH01 (sample SAMN12384727, study PRJNA508395) | human gut metagenome | isolation source: healthy gut G | host: Homo sapiens
GCGGCGGCATCGTCATGTGCAGGAAGTTTTCCAGAAACGGCTCAACGCCGAAGTTCGTCAGCGCGGAGCCGAAGAACACCGGGCTGAGGCGGCCGGCGCGCACCTCATCGAGGTCGAAGGAATAGCCTGCGCCGTCGAGCAGCTCAATGTCCTCGGTGAGCTTTTCGCGCTGGCGCGGCCCGATCAGCTCGTCGAGCCGCTCGACGTCCGTGAGCTCGCACTCGATGGGGCGGATCTTGTTCTGCCCGCGGTGAAACTCCTGAAACGCGAGGATCTCGCGGCGGTCGCGGTCAAACACGCCCTTGAAGTCATGTCCGCAGCCGATCGGCCAGTTGACGGGGTAGGTGCCGATGCCGAACTCGTTTTCGAGCTGCTCCATGAGCTCAAACGGGTCGCGGGCCTCACGGTCGAGCTTGTTGATGAACGTGAAGATCGGGATATGGCGCATGGCACAAATCTTGAAGAGCTTGCGCGTCTGCGGCTCGATGCCCTTGGCCGCGTCGATGACCATGACGGCGCTGTCGGCCGCCATGAGCGTGCGGTAGGTGTCCTCCGAGAAGTCCTGATGGCCCGGCGTGTCGAGGATGTTGATGCAATAGCCCTCATACTCAAACTGCATGACCGACGATGTGATGGAGATGCCGCGTTGCTTTTCAAGCTCCATCCAGTCTGAGCGCTTTGCGCCGCAGAAGGTATGCCGCAATCATTGTCAGCCTGCATGGCGCTCAATGAGCGCCGCTACAGACGCAATCGGTCAGTGCGTTTTTATCGGCACCTTGTACGAACTGCAAGTGCCTTCCCGAGATTGCCACGTCGCTTCGCTCCTCGCAATGACACGTCAGGGCGGCACAGCGATGGGAACGGTGCGGCGCACCGAATTGGCGGTACTACTGCCGCTTCGCGGACGGGCCTGGCTGGCCCCGCCCCTACAGGGCCAGTGCGGATTGAACGACGGCCGGCGTATGATCCATTCTTCATTCTTCATTCTTCAGTATTCATTATTCCTTATTTCATCCATCCCCCTGCGGGGGATGGCAAACCATATGACAAAACGTCCGGAAATTCCCTGCCTTTCGTGCAAATTTCCCCAGAGCCGCCGGATTTGTCATTGACAACAGGGGCTTTTATTGATAAAATCATATCGGAAAACAAGGGCGCAGTATGCCCCTTGCAGCAGGCTCGTCAGCCTGCAAAAAATCTTTTTGTGACCCACGATCCCAACACCCGAGATCAATACAGGAGGACTACCCAATGGATCAAGAACGCTTCGTTACCATAGAGGAGATGGAGGCCGCCACCGCTTCCCTGCTGGAAAACGGCAAGAAGGTCGGCGCCGACAGCTGGCAGCAGCGCGTCAAGAATCAGACGCCGCACTGCGGCTTCGGTGAGGCCGGCACCTGCTGCCGCATCTGCGCTATGGGCCCCTGCCGTATCACGCCGAAGAGCCCCCGCGGCATCTGCGGCTGCGACGTGCACGGCATCGTCGGCAGAAACTTCCTGAAGTTCACCGCCGGCGGCGCCGCCACCCACTCCGACCACGGCCGTGAAATCATGCACACCCTGCACCAGACGAAGGAAGGCGGCAACTACCAGGTCAAGGACCCGGAAAAGCTCATCCGCATCGCCAAGGAGTGGGGCGTGGAGACCGAAGGCAAGGACATCTACGACCTGGCCCACGAAATGGCCGAAATCGGCCTTATGGAATACGGCAAGCCCTTCGGCGTCCAGCGCTTCCTGAAGCGCGCCCCGGAGCACACCCAGCAGCTGTGGCACGACGCCGAGATCGAGCCCCGGGCCATCGACCGCGAGGTCGCGACCGCCCTGCACATGACCCACATGGGCTGCTCCTCCCTGCCCGAGGCCCTGATCCGCCAGTCCCTCCGCAGCGGCCTGTCCGACGGCTGGGGCGGCTCCATGATGGGCACCGAGTTCTCCGACGTCATGTTTGGCACCCCCAAGCCCGTGGACACTACCGCCAACATCGGCGTTATGGAGAAGGATATGGTCAATATCATCGTCCACGGCCATGATCCCTCCCTGTCCGAGATGATTGTACATTACGCCAACGATCCCGAAATGATCGCGCTTGCCAAGAGCGTCGGCGCGAAGGGCATCAACATCTGCGGCGTCTGCTGCACCGCGAACGAGGTCGCCATGCGCCACGGCATCCCCATGGCCGGCAACTTCCTGACGCAGGAGAACGTTGTCCTTACGGGCGCATGCGAAGCCATCGTCGTAGATGTGCAGTGCATCTTCCCGGCCCTCGGCCCCGCTCTCGAAGTGCTTCCATACGAAGTTCGTCACCACCTCCCCCATCGCCCGCATGCCGGACTCCGAGTTCATCCGCTTCTCCGCCGAAACGCCGGTGAGAACGCCAAGTCCATTGTGAAGATGGCCGTTGAGAACTTCACGAACCGCAAGACCGATCTGGTGAACATTCCGAACCAGGTCTCCCACGCCCGCGTCGGCTACTCCCTCGAAGCCATCGTCAAGGTCCTCGACGGCGTTGCCAACTCCCAGGTCGACCAGCTGGGCACCACGAAGCCCCTGCTCGAGTGCGTCACCTCCGGCGTTCTCCGCGGCGCTGTCGCCATGGTCGGCTGCAACAATCCGAAGGTTCGCCCCGACTATGCCCACATCGAGCTCATGAAGAAGCTCCTCGCCAACGATATCATCCTCATCGTCTCCGGCTGCTCCGCGCAGGCCGCCGCCAAGGCCGGCCTCATGGACCCGGTGCACGCCAAGGAGCTCTGCGGTGCCGGCCTGAAGCGCGTGTGCGAGCTGGCCAACATCCCGCCCGTGCTGCACATGGGCTCCTGCGTTGATATCTCCCGTATGATGATCCTGGCCTCCGAGCTGTCAAGGATTCCGGCCTGAACATCTCCCAGCTTCCCGTCGTGGGCTGCGCCCCGGAGTGGATGAGCGAGAAGGCCGTCTCCATCGGCAACTACGTCGTGGCCACCGGCCTGGACACCTTCCTCGGCGTTGACCCGTACGTCAAGGGCTCCAGCGAGATCTGCGACCTGCTGACCGGCGAGCACGGCGTGAAGGATTGGGTCGAGGCCAACTACACCGTGGAAACTGACATCGAGAAGCTCGGCGATCTCATGATCGAGCGCATCGAGGCCAAGCGGGCCGCCCTGGGCGCTGGGCATCTGAGTATGAATGCCGCGGCGTCGCGATCACCGGCAAGGGCGGCGTCGGCAAAACGACGCTCGCCTCCGGATGCTAAAACGAGGTTTTGCATGCGGCTTTACCGGCCGACGAGACCACCCGTCTTCCCCCGTGCTGGCAGAGGGGGCGGACGTCGCCGCCGACGGACGCCAACCTGGGCCTTGCGCTTGGCATGAGCCAGGAGGAGGTCGATTCCATCGTCCCCATCTCCAAAATGCGCACGCTCGTCGAGGAGCGCACCGGCGCGAACGAGGCCAATAAATTCTTTAAGCTCAACCCCTTCGTTTCCGATATCCCCGAAAAATACGCCCACGAGGTCAACGGCGTGAAGCTGCTTGTCATGGGCACGGTCGACGTCGGCGGCAGCGGCTGCGTGTGTCCGGAGCATGTGATGCTCAAGGCCCTGCTCAGCGCGCTGACCTACCGCAAGGACGACGTGGTCATCATGGATATGGAGGCAGGGCTGGAGCACCTTGGCCGCGGCACGGCAGCCAACATGGACCAGTTCCTCGTTGTGGTGGAGCCGGGCGCACGCAGCGTGCAGACCTACGGAAACGTCAAGCGTCTTGCGGCGGATCTCGGCGTGAAGCGCGTCCGAGTCGTGGCCAACAAGGTGCGCGACGAGCGCGACGAGGCGTATGTCCGCAGCGTCATCCCCGCAGAGGACTTCCTCGGCTGCATCCACTACAATCCGGAGATCATGGACGCTGACCGCAACGGAAAGTCCCCGTACGATTTCAGCCGCACGGCTATGGAAGAGATTCGGAACATCAAGGCCATCCTGGATCGGGATGAAAAATAGGAGGAAAATCCCAGTGACTTTATTTGAACGTGTATTCGGCGGCAACGATGCCGTTTACGGCCTGACCGAGGCCGCCATTGACAATGCCATCGCCCAATACGGCGAAGGCCAGGCCGTGTCCTTCCCCGACACTGCCTACTCCCTGCCCTGCTACTACGCCGTCACCGGCTCAAGGTAAACACCCTCGGCGAGCTGAAGCAGGCTCTCGGCGTGGTAAAATCCCTCATGACCCGCAAGCCCCGCCTGAACGACGCCTTCATGTCCGGCGTAGCCACCGCACTGTGCGCCGAGTTCATCGAGGTCCTGAAGTACCTCAACGGCGCCACGCCCTATGAGCTGCCCTGCTACGGCCACCTGTCCGACGCCGTCATTCGTAACCTCGGCGTGCCGCTGGTCACGGGCGACATCCCCGGCGTGGCCGTTATCCTCGGCTCCGCTCCCTCTGCCGACGAGGCCGTCGCGCTCGTGAAGAGCTACCAGAGCCAGGGCATCCTGGTGACCCTCGTGGGCGGCGTCATCGACCAGCTCGAGGAGAAGGGCTACAAGACCGGCGACAATGTCCGGTCATCCCGCTCGGCCAGGACGTCACCGCCGTCATCCATGTCGTCTCCGTGGCGCTCCGGGCTGCCCTGATCTTCGGCAACATCACCCCCGGCGACGCCGGAAGCCTGATGAAATACACGATGGAGCGGGTGCCCGCCTTTGTCAACGCCTTCAAGCCCCTGGACGACGTGATCGTGGCCTGCGGCGCCGGCGCCATTGCCCTCGGCTTCCCGGTCGTCACCAACGAGACCGAGAACATCTACCGCGTCCCGAAGAGCCTCATCGTGCAGGAGGACGTCAGCAAGTTCAACGCCACCTCCCTGGAGGCCCGGGACATCAAGATCAAGATCACCACGATCGACATTCCTGTCTCCTTCGCTTCCGCGTTCGAAGGCGAGATCATCCGCGGGGCGACATGCAGGTGGAGGTCGACGGCTCCCGCGTAGGACTGCTTCGAGCTGGTCTCCACCCGAGACGCCGCCGAGATCGAGGACCACAAGATCACGGTCGACGGCCCCGAGCTTGACGAGATCCCCGTGGGCTCCAAGATCTCCCTGTCCTACACCGTCGAGGTCGCGGGCAAGAACATGCAGGCCGACTTCGAGTCCGTTATGGAGCGGAAGTTCCACTCCTACCTGAACTGCATCGAGGGCGTCATGCACACCGGCCAGCGCGATATGATCCGCATCCGGATCTCCAAGGCCGACTTCGAGGCCGGCTTCCGCTTCCGCCACATCGGCGAGGTCCTCTACGCCAAGATCAAGAGCGAGTTCGACACCGTCGTCGACAAGTGCCAGGTCAAGATCGTCGTGGACGAGGCGAAGAACAAGGAGCTGCGCGCGATGGCCAACGAGGTCTTCGCCGCCGCGACGACCGCCTGCGCAGCATGACGGACGAGTCCGTGCCCGTGTTCTACACCTGCATCATGTGCCAGGCCTTCTCCCCGAGCCATGTCTGCATCGTCACCCCGGAGCGCCTCGGCCTCTGCGGCGCCGTTTCCTGGCTCGATGCCAAGGCAACGAACGAGCTCGACCCGCAGGGTCCCTGCCAGGTCGTGCCCAAGGAGCACTGCATCGACGAGAGCGTCTCGGCCGCTACGAGGACGTGGACGAGGCCGTCCAGAAATACTCGCACGGTGCGCTCGAGCACGTCACGCTGTACTCCCTGTTCCAGGATCCGATGACGTCCTGCGGCTGCTTCGAATGCATCTGCGGCGTCGAGCCGGTCAGCATGGGCGTTGTCATCACGATGCGTGAGTACGCCGGCATGACCCCGCTCGGCATGACGTTCTCCGAGATGGCCTCCATGACGGGCGGCGGCGTGCAGACGCCGGGCTTCATGGGCCACGGCAAGCACTTCATCTCCTCCAAGAAGTTCATCGCTGCTGAAGGCGGCCTCGGCCGTATCGTCTGGCTGCCGAAGGAGCTCAAGGAGCAGATGCGCGACAAGCTGAACGAGGCTGCCAAGGAGCTCTACGATGTGGATAACTTCGCCGACATGATCGCCGACGAGACCATCTGCACCGAAGACCCCGAGGAGCTGCTGAACTACCTGACCGAGGTCGGCCACCCCGTCCTCTCCATGGAACCGTTCGATATGTAAGAGACCCGATCGGGGATGCCGGATTTTCCGGCATCCCCGGTTTTTTGCGTTTTTGAGGGGCCAACGACGGCACGTTGTAGGGGAGCGGCATGCCGCTCCCGGCTGCGCACCTGCACAACAAACAGGCTATCGTTAAAATGGTAAAAGCCAAAGGTTTGTCATTGCGAGGGCGCTTTGCGCCCGTGGCAATCTCGGGAAGGCAGTTACGTTTTCGCCGACAGCTTCCCCACGATCCGGCCGGGTATTGCGAGATTGCCACGTCGGCCTGTGGCCTCCTCGCAATGACAAACTTGAAGGCCTCACGCCGCAGAATGCGTGCCGCAAAGATTGCCAGCATGCAAGGCGCTCGCTCCCCGTAAAGGGGACGCCGCATCCGTAAGGCGGCAAAGCCGCCAACGGCTGCGCAGTGAGCGCCGCTACAGACGCAATTGGTTTTTACCATTTTATCGATAGCCAATACGAATCGTCAGCGTGTCGCCGGGAGGGGCATGCCCCTCCCCTACAAACATGAATAACATTTGTGTGCAAAAAGCCGCTGCGGCAGAACCGCAGCGGCTCGTTCTGTTTTCTTACGCCTCGCCGGGGCGGGGGAAGGTGACGGTGACGGTCGTACCCGTGCCAAGGGTGCTCTCCAGCGCGACGCGGGCGTGGTGGTAGGCCGCAGCGTGCTTCACGATGGACAGGCCGAGGCCCGTGCCGCCGATGGCGCGCGAATGGCTCTTATCCACGCGGTAGAAGCGCTCGAACACGCGGTCCTGCTCCGCTGCCGGGATGCCGATGCCGGTATCCGCCACGCGGAGGACCGGCTGGCCGTTCTCCTCCGCCGTGCTGACGGTCACGCTGCCGTCCTTGCGGTTATACTTGATGGCATTGTCGCAGAGATTGTAGATCAGCTCGTCCACGATCTGCGCGATGCCGTGCACGCGGCAGGGCTTCAGGTCCGTGCGGAGCGTGACGTCGTGCTGCGCGGCCGCATCCTGCAGGCGGGAGACGACGCTCGCGGCCATGCCGTCGAGGCGCAGGTCCGTCTTTTCGCTGCCCACGCTGCCCTCGTCGAGCTGGGACAGGCGGATGATATCGCCGACCAGAGCGATGAGGCGCTGGGCCTCGGTGTAGATGTTCCCGGCGAAGTGCTGCACGTCCTGCGGCTTTGCGATGCCGTCGCGGATGAGCTCGGCAAAGCCGGAGATGGACGTCAGCGGCGTGCGCAGCTCGTGGGAGACGTTCGCCGTGAATTCGCGGCGGAGCTGCTCGCGATTCTCGCGCTCCGTCACGTCCAGCAGCACGAGCACCGCGCCCGCAAGGCGGCCGTCCTCCATAGCCGGGTTGGCCATGAGCTGGTAGATGCGGCCGTCGAGCGTCAGGGTGCGCAGGTCGTGCTCGCCCGACAGAGCGCGCTGCACGGCCTCCCGGAAGTCCTCGCTGCGGTTCACGGCCAGCACGGACTGCTTTTCGACATTTTCGATCTGCAGCAGGCGGCGCGCGCTCGGATTGCAGAACAGCAGGTTCGTCCGGGCGTCGACGATGAGCAGGCCTTCGTTCATGTGCTCCGTGATGGCGGTGAACTCCGTCTGGCGGCGGCGCAGCTCGTCCATCTGCGCGGCGATCTGCCGGTTCTGGGCGGAAATTTTCTCCAGCAGGGGAGAAAGCTCGTCATAGGCCTCCGCCTGCTCTGGATGCTCCAGGTCGAGGGCATTCAGCGGGCGGACGATGCGCTTCGACAGACGATAGGACAGCAGCCACGCCAGCGCAATGGCGACAAGCACGGCCGCAACGGCCGGGCGCAGCATGCGCAGCAGGATGCCGAGCACGGAATCACGCGTTCCGGCCAGCCGGAGCACCGTGCCGTCCTGCAGGCGGCAGGCATAGTAGAACGTCTTCTGGGACAGCGTCGCGGAATAGCGCTCGCTCTCACCCGCGCCGTAGCGCAGGGCATCAGCCACCTCGGTGCGCGCGGCATGGTTCTCCATCTGCGCGGGGGCGGCCTCGTTGTCATAGCGGACGGTGCCGTCGGCGCCGATCCAGGTGATGCGGATCGGTGAGATCTTATCCTGCTCCAGCGAGCGCAGGTAGTCCTCCTCCGCAAGGCCGCCGTTGATGGCATGGGCCATGGAGAGGGCCTCGCTCTTCAGCTCCGAGCGGTACTGCACGGCATAGTCGTTATAAAACACGACGGACAGCAGCGCCACGCTCAGCAGGAGCACGACGAGGGCCACCAGAAAAATGGACCGGAAAATTCGTTTTGTCATACCGCACTCTCCCGCAGGCGGTAGCCCACGCCGCGGACCGTCTCGATCTGGCCGCCCGCTGCGCCGAGCTTCAGGCGCAGGGAGCGGATATGGACGTCCACGGTGCGGCTCTCGCCGTCAAATTCATAGCCCCAGATGCTGGAAAGCAGCCGGTCGCGTGTAAAGACCTGCATCGGATGCTCGAGCATCAGGTGCAGCAGCTCGTATTCCTTCAGCGTGAGCGTCAGCTCCTCGCCGCAGGCGCGCATGGTGTGCGTGGTGGTGTCGCACTCGATGTCCCCACAGCGCAGCGTCTCGCGGCGCTCGCGGCCGAACTCCGCCCGGCGCAGCAGAGCGCGCACGCGGGAGATCAGCTCCATCATGCCGAACGGCTTTGTAAGATAATCATCCGCGCCGCCGTCCAGCCCGATGACCTTGTCATATTCGCTGCTGCGCGCAGTGAGCATCATGACGGGCAGGTGCTCCGTGCGCGGGCTGGCGCGCAGCCGGCGCAGGATGGAAAGCCCGTCCTCCTCCGGCAGCATGATGTCCAGGATCAGCAGCTCCGGCAAGGCGCGCTCCATGGCGTCATAAAACTCCGAGGGCGCGGCGAAGCCCGTGGCCTCCAGCCCGGTGCTGCAGAGCGTGTAGACGACAAGCTCACGAATGGCGCTGTCGTCCTCCAGCAAATAGATCATAAAAAGTTCCCCTTACTCTCCGGCATGTGCGCCGGTGATGGAATATTCGACCCACTCTGCCACATTCACGGCATGGTCGCCGATGCGCTCGAGATACTTTGCGATCATCAAAAGATCGAGGCACTCGCCGCTCAGGTCCGGGTGCTCGGTGATCTGACCGACCAGCTCGTTTTTCACGGTGTCGAACAGGCCGTCGACGGTGTCGTCCTCCTTCTGGACGGCACGGGCCTTGCCGAGGTCCTTGCGGACGAAGGAATCGACGCTGTCCGTGACCATGCGGCTGGCGGCGCGGGCCATTTCATAGATGTGCGTGCCCGACTTGAGCTGCTCATCCTCGATGTAGCCGGTGATGCCCGCGATGTCCGAGGCCTGGTCGCCGATACGCTCCAGATCGGAGATCATTTTCAGGGCCGAGGAGATCGTGCGCAGGTCGCGCGCAACGGGCTGCTGCTGCAGCAGGAGCTTCATACACAGGCTCTCGATCTCGCGCTCCTTGTGGTCGATCTCGCGCTCGAGGGCCGCGGCCTTCTCCGCGCTCTTTTTGTCTGCTTCGTTTTTCAGCGTGTGCATGGAAGCGGAGATCGCATCCTCACACAGCGCACCCATTTCAATGAGCTTTCGATTGAGCAGCTCCAGCTGCTCGTCAAACCGGATCCGCATCAGCCAAACCTCCCCGTGATGTAATCTTCGGTGCGACGGTCCTGCGGCATGGAGAAGATCTTCTCCGTCGGGCCGAATTCGACCATATCGCCCAGCAGGAAAAACGCCGTTTTGTCCGAGATGCGGGCGGCCTGCTGCATATTGTGCGTGACCATAACAATAGTATAATCCTTTTTCAGCTCCATGGCAAGCTCTTCGATGCGCGAAGTGGAAATGGGGTCGAGGGCACTTGTCGGCTCGTCCATCAGCAGGACCTCCGGCTCCACGGCAAGCGCACGCGCGATGCACAGGCGCTGCTGCTGGCCGCCGGACATGCCGAGGGCGCTTTTCTTCAGGCGGTCCTTGACCTCGTCCCAGATGGCGGCACCGCGCAGCGATTTTTCGACGATCTCGTCGAGCTTCACGCGGGAGCGGATGCCGTGGGTGCGCGGGCCATAGGCCACGTTGTCATAAATGCTCATGGGGAAGGGATTCGGCTTCTGGAAGACCATGCCGACGCGCTTGCGCAGCAGGTTCACGTCCATTTTGCGGGAGAAAATATCCTCGCCGTCCAGCGTGACGGTGCCCTCGATGCGGCAGCCCTCCACGAGGTCGTTCATGCGGTTGAGGGACTTGAGCAGCGTCGACTTGCCGCAGCCGGACGGGCCGATGAAGGCCGTGATCTCATTGGCGGGCAGGCGGAGGTTGATGTCCTTCAGCGCCTGAAAGCTGCCGTACCAGAGATTGAGATGCTCGATTACGATCTTATCCTGTTCCATATGGGAACTCCTTCCTGTTGCGCTCACTGCGTGCGCCGGGCAATTCGCTTTGCCGCGGCGCCGGACAGCGCGTTGATGCCGATGACCATGACCAGCAGCACAACGGCCGTGGCATAGGCCTCGCTGCGGTGCAGGCCCTCGTTGAGCAGGCAGTACATATGCACCGCCAGCGTGCGGCCGGATTCCATGACACCGCCCGCGACGCCGCTGAACGTACCGGCCGTAAAGATGAGGGCGGCCGTCTCGCCGACGATGCGGCCGATGGCCAGAATGATGCCGGAGAAGATGCCGGGCACGGCGGACGGCAGCACGATGCGGAACACCGTGCGCAGCTTGCCTGCGCCGAGGCCGAAGCTGCCCTCGCGGAACGAATCGGGCACGGACTTCAGGGCCTCCTCCGTCGTGCGGAGAATCGTCGGCAGGACCATGATGGCCAGCGTGAGCGCGCCTGCCAGCATGGATTTGTCCATGTTCAGGGCGATGACGAACATCAGGTAGCCGAACAGGCCATAGACGATGGACGGGATGCCCGAGAGGGTCTCTGCCGTAAGGCGGACGACCTTGACGAGCTTATTGCCGCGCTTGGCATACTCCACGAGGTAGATGGCAGCGCCGATGCCGAACGGGACGGACAGCAGCAGCGACAGCACGACCATGAGGAGCGTATTGATGATAGCAGGCGTCATGGAGCAGTTGTCCGACGTATAATGCCAGGCAAACAGGCCCGGCTTCAGGTTCGGCACGCCCATGATGAGGATATAGGCCAGCAGCGCGACGAGAATGGCGAAGGTGATCACGGCAGAGGCCGTGACGGCGATGCGCTGGACAAGCGACATCGGATGGCGGCGGTAGGACGCGCGGCTCGTGCGCCCGGCGCTCGGTTTCGAACGTTCCGTTTTTTTCATGTTGCGTCAGCCTTTCGTTTCACGGCGGAGAAGCACAGATTGATGAGCAGGATGAACACGAACAGCACCACGCCGCAGGCGATGAGGGCCTCGCGGTGCAGGTCCGTGGCATAGCCCATCTCCAGCACGATATTGGCCGTCAGGGTGCGCACGCCGCTGAGCAGGCTCTCGGGCAGGATGGGCTGGTTGCCCGCGATCATCACGACGGCCATGGTCTCGCCGATGGCGCGGCCGACGCCGAGGATGATGCCAGCGAGGATGCCGGAGCGCGCGGCGGGGAACACGGCGGAGAACACGCTGCGCTCATGCGTTGCGCCCAGCGCGAGCGAGCCCTCGTAATAGCTCTCCGGCACGGCGCGCAGCGACGATTCCGAGACGCTGATGATGGTCGGCAGGATCATGATGCCGAGCATGATGGAGGCCGTGACGATGCTCTTGCCGCTGCCGAACATGGCCTGCAGGGCCGGGACGAGCACGACAAGGCCGAAGAAGCCATAGACGATGGACGGGATGCCGGCCAGCAGATCGGCGGCGGGCTTCAGCACGCTGTAGAGGCGCTTCGGGCAGAAGCGCGCCAGATACAGCGCGCACAGCAGGCCCAGCGGGACGCCGATGAGGATCGCGCCGCCCGTGACGAGGATGCTGGCGATGATCATGGGGAAGATGCCGTAGAGCTCCTGATTCGGCGCCCAGGTCATGCCGAACAGGAATTTTCCGAGGCCGATCTTATGCATGGTGGGGATGCCGTTGGCAAACAGGAAAATGCAGATGAGCGCCACGGCAAGGATGGAGATGCAGGCCGTCAGCAGGAAGACGACCTTCATGGTCCCTTCCCGAATGGCGTGGAGATTGTGTTTCATAGTTCCTCCTGAAAGAAGACAGGATCGTGGGGGGTAGCACTTGGTTTGTAGGGGAGCGGCATGCCGCTCCCGGCGCAGCACCGGTGCAATTAACAGGCTATCGTTAAAATGGCACGCACCGATTGCGTCTGTAGCGGCGCTCAGTGAGCGCCTTTGGCAGTTGCAAATTTCCGTGTACTATCGTCGAACGCACACGTCTTGTAGGGGGCGGCGTCCTCGACGCCCCGCCGCGTAAAGTTACCGTATTCGCCGAGGCCTTCTTGTAATCCGGCCGGGTCCTGCGAGATTCCCACGTCGGCTACGCCTCCTCGGAATGACACGTCAGGGTGGTGCAGTGGTGCACCAGAGCCCTCCTGCCGTTGAATCGCCCCGTACAAGGCGCTCACTGAGCGCCGCTACATTTTTCTCTCGCCCGGCGGGCTTGTGCAGGGAGCGCCGCTACAGACGCAATTGGTTTGTACGGTTTTATCGGCAGCCTGTACGAACTGCAACTGCCTGCACGAGATTGCCACGTCGGCTGCGCCTCCTCGCAATGACAAGCCTTTGGTTTTCACCGTTTTAACGATAGCCTGTCCGGGTCGGCAGCGTTGCGCCGGGCCCGGCTGTCCGCTCCCCTACAGCGCGCATCGATGGCTGCCCGCGCAACGCGCAGGCAGCGGGAGCCCGGCTCCCGCTGTGCGTTACCTTTGGAATTCCTTACTTCACGGCGCTCCAGTCGGTGACTTCGCCGGTGAAGATCTGGCGGATCTGCTCGAGGCTCAGGTTATCGACGGTGCTGTCGTTGTTCACGACCACTGCGATGCCGTCCATGCAGATCGTGGTGACGTCCAGACCCTGCTCCTTCTCGCTGTCCTTGACTTCACGGGAGGCCATGCCGATGTCGCACAGGCCCTCAATGGCGGAGGTCATGCCGGTGGAGGAATCGGACTGCTGGACCTTGACGGTCACGCCGCTGTTGATGGCCATGTAGGCCTCAGCGAGCTTTTCCATGACCGGGGTGACGGAGGAGGAGCCTTCGACGACGACGGTGCCGGTCGGATTGCCGGAGGTGAAGGCGCCGGTGGAACCGGTGGAGACGCAGCCCTTATCGGTGACGACCTGCTGGCCCTCGTCGCTCTGGATAAAGGCGATGAAATCCTTCGCAGCGTCGCTCAGGTCGCCCTTCGTGGCGATGTTGAACGGGCGGCAGATGGGGTAGGTGCCGTTCTTGACGTTGTCGGCCGTGGCCTCGACGCCGTCGACCTTCACGGCCTTGACGGAGCTGTCGAGGGAGCCGAGGGAGATGTAGCCGATGGCGGCCTTGTTGCCGGTGACGGTCTGCATGACGACGGCGGTGGAGCTGCTGATCTCGGCGGTGGCGACGGTCTTGTCGACCTTGTCGACCTCGACGCCGGTCAGCTCGACGAACGCGCCGCGGGTGCCGGAGCCTTCCTCACGGGAGATGACAGCGATGGTATCGCTGCCGCCGTTGCCGCCGCAGGCGGCGAAGCCCAGCGCCATGGCGCCGATGATGCCGATGGCAAGAATTGCTTTGAAGATCTTTTTCATAACTCAAAACTCCTTTTGATTGTTTCCTTTGATTTCGGATCACGCGCTTATCATACCGGCTCGCTGTAAAGCCTGACACCGTGATGATGTTAAAACCGTGTAAAATACCCCGTTTTTTTACACAAAACACACTTGACGGGAGCGGCAAACTCCGCTACAATACCATCGTAACCGAATATCGACAGTTCGAGACCATCCTGTCGTAAAATAAAACTATGGACAGCTGCGCAGCGTCCATGCTGCGCCTTTTTTGTCCCGGAATGGAGAAAACATGAAATCAAAACAGATCCGTATGATCACGCACGGCGCGATCCTGGCCGCGCTCTATGTGGCCCTGACCTACCTGCAGAATTGGCTGCTGCCCGGCACAACGTCGGCCGCCATTCAGTTCCGCGCGTCGGAGGCGCTGTGCATTTTTGCCCTGTTCACTCCGGCAGCCATCCCCGGCCTGACGGTCGGCTGTCTGCTGTTCAACATTTCCAACGCGGGCGCGCTGCCGCTGGACTGGCTCGTCGGCACCGGCGCAACGCTGCTGGCCACGACGTGCATGTATCTGCTGCGCCGTGCCGCGCTCTGGCGCATCCCGCTGCCCGCGCTGCTCATGCCCGCGGTCTGGAACGCCGTGCTCGTCGGCTGGGAGCTGACGTATTACATCGGTGAGATCCCGTTCTGGCTCAACGCGGTCTACGTTGCAGCCGGTGAGGCCGCCGTCCTGCTCGTGCTCGGCACGGCGCTGTATTTTGCCCTTGGCTCCCGCCGCCTGCAGGAGCGCCTGTTCCCGCAGGGCGTTTGAGAATTCCTCCCCGTCCGCCGCGTGTTCGGTTACCACGCTCCGGAGGGGGAGTTTTTTTCGCCATCGGCCATTGCAGGGGAGCGGACAGCCGGGCCCGGCTCCGCACCGGCAACCGGCGCAGGTTGACGATAAAACAGTAATGGCTCCCGACTTGTCATTGCGAGGCCCGAAGGGGCCGTGGCAATCTCGGGAAGGCAGCTGCGATTTCGCCGATGGCTTTCCCACATTCCGATCGGGTACTGCGAGATTGCACCCCAAGGGCACTTCCTCGCGCTTCGCGCTCAGGGCGCCACGTCGGCCTTCGGCCTCCTCGCAATGACAAATTTAGGGGCATTGCGCCACTGAATTTGTTCCGTAATCATTGCCAACCTGCATGGCGGTCACTGACCGCCGCTACAGACGCAATCGGTTTGTACGTTTTTATCGTCAGCCTGTTTCTTGCGCTGGTGCGGAGCCGGGCCCGGCTGTCCGCTCCCCTACATTTCCCTTTGCGGTGTCGAAAAATTCCCCCGGGGAGGGTTTTCATTCCAGCCGGAATGTGATATGATATGGTAGTAATGATTTAATCTCTGCAGCGAGGAATTCCGCCATGCATGAACCAAACGAATTCGGCGTGCCGACGCACGCGCATTCCCATACCGAAGCCCATTCCCACTCCCACCCGCACGTCCACGAGAGCAAGAAAAACGTCGTCAACCGTCTGGCCCGCGCCATCGGCCATCTGGAAAAGGTCAAGCGCATGGTCGAGGACGACTGCGACTGTGCCGAGGTGCTCATCCAGATCGCTGCGGTACGCGCCGCCATCGAGAACACCGGCAAGGTGATCCTGCAGGACCATATCCAGCACTGCATCGTCGACGCCGTGGAGGAGGGCGACGATCAGGCCATTGCAAGCCTGTGCGCCGCCATTGATAAATTCATGAAGTAAGAGGTTGCCCCATGACCGATTTGAACCACATCCGGAATTTTTCCATCGTCGCCCATATTGACCACGGCAAATCCACGCTGGCAGACCGCCTGCTCGAGGAGTGCAACACCGTGGACAAGCGTGAGATGGAGGACCAGATCCTCGACTCCATGGAGCTGGAGCGTGAGCGCGGCATCACCATCAAGGCCCGCGCCGTCAAGCTGACCTATCACGCCGACGACGGCGAGACCTATACCCTAAACCTCATCGACACGCCGGGCCATGTGGACTTCAACTACGAGGTCTCCCGGTCGCTGGCCGCCTGCGAGGGCGCCGTGCTCGTCGTGGATGCCTCGCAGGGCATCGAGGCCCAGACGCTGGCCAACACCTACCTTGCCATCGACGCCGGGCTGGAGGTCATCCCCGTGGTGAACAAGATCGACCTGCCGTCCGCCCGTCCGCTGGAGGTCAAGCACGAGATCGAGGACGTCATCGGCATCCCCGCCATGGAAGCGCCGGAAATTTCCGCCAAAAACGGCATCAACATCCACGCTGTGCTTGAGGACGTCGCGCGGAACATTCCCGCCCCGCAGGGCGACCGTGAGGCCCCCGTGCAGGCTCTGATCTTCGACAGTCAATACGACTCCTACCGCGGCGTGATCGTCTATCTCCGCGTGAAGAACGGCGTGCTGCGCCCCGGCATGGACATCCGCATGATGGCCACGGGTGCGGAATACAAGATCGTCGAGGTCGGTTACCTGCACCCGAACGGCATGATCCCTGCCGATGCTCTCGGCGCGGGCGAGGTCGGCTATCTCACGGCCTCCATCAAGACCGTGGCGGACACCCGCGTCGGCGACACCGTCACCGGCGTGGAGGACCCCTGCAGCGAGCCTTTGCCCGGCTACAAGGCCGTGCAGCCCATGGTCTACTCCGGCGTCTATCCGGCCGACGGCAGCAAATACGGCGACCTGCGCGACGCGCTGGAGAAGCTGAAGCTCAACGATGCCTCCATGTCCTATACGCAGGAAAACTCCATCGCCCTCGGCTTCGGCTTCCGCTGCGGCTTTTTGGGCCTGCTGCACATGGAGATCATCATGGAGCGGCTGGAGCGCGAATACAACCTCGACCTCATCACGACCGCGCCGAACGTCGTCTACCGCATCACGAAGACGAGCGGCGAGACCATCGAGGTCTATACCCCGCTGAATTACCCCGACCCCGCCGAAATTCTGCAGTGCGAGGAGCCGTTCGTCCGCGCCAGCATCCTGACGCCGCCGGAATACGTCGGCAACATCATGGAGCTTTGCCAGCAGCGCCGCGGCGAATACCGCGACATGACCTACCTTGATGAGGGCCGCGTGGAGCTGCACTATTTCATGCCGCTCAACGAGATCATCTACGACTTCTTTGACGCGCTGAAGTCCCGCACGCGCGGCTACGGCTCGCTGGACTACGAGATGGACGGCTACCGTCCGTCGAAGCTTGTCAAGCTCGACATCCTGCTCAACGGCGAGGTGGTCGACGCGCTGAGCTTCATCCTCTTTGCGGACAACGCCTACGCCCGCGCGCGCAAAATTTGCGAAAAGCTCAAGGAGAATATCCCGCGCCAGATGTTTGAAATTCCGGTGCAGGCGGCCGTCGGCGGCAAGATCATCGCCCGCGAGACCATCAAGGCCCTGCGCAAGGACGTTCTGGCCAAGTGCTACGGCGGCGACATCACGCGAAAGAAGAAGCTGCTTGAAAAGCAGAAGGAAGGCAAGAAGCGCATGCGCACGTTCGGCACGGTGTCCGTGCCCTCCGAGGCGTTTATGGCGGTTCTGAAAATGGACGAATGAAGCACATCACCATCTATACCGACGGGGCCTGCTCCGGCAACCCCGGCCCCGGCGGCTGGGGCGCGATTTTGGAGTGGAACGGCACGGAGAAGGAGCTTTCCGGCGGCGAGGCGCAGACGACGAACAACCGCATGGAGCTGACGGCCGTCATCTCCGCCCTGCGCGCGCTGAAGGAGCCGTGCGAGGTGTCGCTCTACACCGACTCGAAATACGTCTGCGACGCCGTGCAGAAGCGCTGGGTCTATGGCTGGCGTGCGCGCGGCTGGATCAAGGCCGACAAAAAGCCCGCGCTGAACGTCGACCTGTGGCAGGAGCTGCTGCCCCTGCTCGAGACGCACCGTGTGAGCTGGAACTGGGTGAAGGGCCACGCCGACAACGCCAAAAACAACCGCTGCGACGAGCTCGCCGTGGCGCAGAGCCGGGCACACGCCCGCGCGTAACGGAGGGAGAACGCATGTTTTACGGAATTCTGGCCGCACTTGCGGCCGTGATCGTCGGGCTGGATCAGTGGACGAAGTGGCTGACGGTGACGCACATCCCGAGCACGAACGGCTCGGCCGTCGTCAAGGCCATTCCGGGGTTTTTCCACATCACACACATCAAGAACACCGGTGCGGCGTGGTCGATGCTCGAGGGGCAGACGTGGCTGTTCGTGCTGGTGACGGCGGTGTTTTTCGTCATCCTCGGCGTGCTGATCTGGAAAAAGGTCCTGCAGAAGAAATTTGAGCTCGTGTGCCTCGCGATGATCGCGGGCGGCGCGCTCGGCAACCTCATCGACCGCGTCGTCTCCGGCGCAGTGACGGACATGATCCGTCTGGAATTCGTCAATTTCCCCGTATTCAACGTGGCCGACTGCTTTGTGACAACGGGCTGCGCGCTGCTCATCGTGTATGTCCTGTTTTTTCGACCGGCCGAAAAAATCGCCGCCCGAGCAGGACGGCAAAGCAGAATAAAGCGTCTCCGGGGCCCGCATGGGTCCCGGAGCTTTTTGTGCAAGATCGGCGGCGCCTTGTAGGGGAGGGGCATGCCCCTCCCGGCGCAAAACCGCCAATACGGACAGGCTGGCGTTAAAACGGCAGGCACCGATTGCGTCTGTAGCGGCGGTCAGTGACCGCCATGCAGGCTGGCAATGATTGCGGCACAAACTCATTGGCGCAATGCCCCCCGACTTGTCATTGCGAGGCCCCAAAGGGGCCGTGGCAATCTCGCAGGACCCGCTTGGATAACAGGTCACTCCCGGCGAAAACGTAACCGGTTGCAGGAGATTCCCACGTCGCTTCGCTCCTCGGAATGACAAACTTGGGGGCATTGCACGTTCACCGGGAATGCCTCCATATTTGCAACTGCCAATGGCGCTCACTGAGCGCCGCTACAGACGCAATCGGTGCGCACCATTTTATCGATACCCGGTACGGGCTGCGAGTGCAGCGTCGGGAGCGGCATGCCGCTCCCCTACAACAGCAGGTGCGGTCGGCGGAGTGCCACCAAACCTACAGCCTGCATGGCGCTCAGTGAGCGCCGCTACACCCCATACTTTGGCGTTTGCCATTTTAACGGCGGCCGGTACGGGACGGCGGTGCCTTCCCGAGATTGCACCCCAAGGGCACTTCCTCGCGCTTCGCGCTCAGGGCGCCACGTCGGCCTGCGGCCTCCTCGCAATGACAATTCGGGAGCCGGTGCCGTTTTAGCGGCGGCCGGTACGGGCTGCGAGTGCAGCGCCGGGAGGGGCATGCCCCTCCCCTACAATGCCTATACTAAGACGCCAAATGGCCGGGGCTTGCGCCCCGGCCATGGCTTTTATACCCGCAGGGAGGAAGGATGGAAGACCTGCGGTGGGATTCTGCTTACTTTTCGAGCCAGCGCATGAGGATCGTGGCGATCTGTGCGCGGGTCGCGGTAGCCTGCGGCTCGAGGTTGGCCGTGCCGTTGGCATCGGCGACGCCGTTGATGAGGCCGCTGGCGACTGCCCAGTTCAGGGCTTCCTTCGCCCAATCGGAGACCTTGGCGGCATCCGGGAAGGCGGAGAGCTTGTCTTCCTTGGCAGCCTCTGCACCGGCGTAGCGGTAGAGCATTGCGGCGATCTGCTCACGGGTAATGCTGTCGTCCGGCGCGAAGGTGTTCTTGGCGACGCCGTTGACGATGCCGTTGTTCGCGGCCCAGATGACGGCCTTCGTGTACCAGGCGTCATCCGCCACATCGGTGAACGGGTTGACCTGCTTGCCGGTGTCGGGCTCGCCCGCTGCGCGGTAGAGCACGGTGACGAGCTGCGCGCGGGTCAGCTGGCCGTCCGGCTCGAACTTGCCGCCGCCGACGCCGTTCATGAGGCCGTTCGTCAGGGCGTAGTCCACGCCTTCGTGGTACCATGCCTTTGCGTCAAGGTCGGTGAAGGCCTTGGACGGGCAGTTGTCGGAGTTTGCGAAGATCGGACGCGTCTCGACTGTCTGGCAGACGGAGCAGGTGCGGGTCTCCTCGCCGTCCTCGAAGCAGGCGGCCTCCTTCGTGACGGTCCACTCGCCGAAGCTGTGGCCGGTGGCCGGGATGACCTCGGTGGAGATGGTCTCGCCGCAATCCTCGCAGACGACGGTCTTGCTGCCGTCCTCGGTGCAGGTGGCGGGAACGATGTTCTCCTTGACATGCTCGTGCTTGCAGCCCTCGTAGACGATGTTGTCCTCGCCGGTGATGACAGCGTTCCCGGTGATGGTGAGCTTGGCGTCAAACGGGACGATGAGCTTGCCCTCGATGCAGAGCTTGCCGTCAACGGTGACATTGCCGCTCAGGGTAACGGTCACGCCCTCGGGGATGCAGGAGCCGTCGTTGTAGCCGATGTCGGTCTTGCCGTCCCAGATGACGGTGGGCAGCTCGTCGAGATCGGTGCAGCCGCCGACCATGTTGCGCTGGCTGTTCAGCACGGCGATGATCTTGGCATCCGGGCGGAAGACGCTCGCGCCGATGTTATCGAGCTTGCCGTTCAGGTAGACCGTCGTCGGCCCGACCCAGTACTTGGCGGTATAGTCGGAGTTGTAGACATTGGAGGCAAAGGCCTTGTCGCCGATGTAGGTCAGGTTCTCCGGCATATGGACAGTCTCGCCGACCGGCGTACCGGCGAAGGCCGACTTTCCGATGTACTCGAGGCTGTCGGGCAGGTTGACGGCTGCATTGGAGCAGGATGCGATCGCGCTCTCATTGATGCGCTTCAGGGTGCTCGGCAGGTTGATGGTCGTGGCAGCCTCACCGGAGAGTGCATAGTAGCTCAGCTCCGTGATGCCCTCGCCGACGTTGATGGTCTTATAACGGTTGCCTGCAAAGGCACACTGGTCCATGAATTCGATGCTGCCGGGGATGTCCAGCACGTCGGTCTGCCAGGCAGGAATCTGACCATTCAGCTCCAGCTGGCGCTCCCAGCCGAGGTAGCCGAAGGACTGATAGCCGACGGACTTCAGGTTGGCAGGCAGTTTGCCAAAAGTACGGACGTTGAACATCTGGTCAAAGGTACGGTCACCGGTCTTCTCGATGGTATCCGGCAGATCCAGCATGGTCAGAACCGACTGGTTCTGGAACAGGAGGCGGTCCGCCAGCTCGGTGACGGCATAGGTGCGGCCGTCGCCCTCGTTGGTAACGGTGGCCGGGATGGAGAAGGTCTCGGTCTTGGCGTCGTCGCTGATGGCGGTGACGGTGACGGTGGTATCAGAGGTGGGCATATAGCTGATGCCGTCCACGGCGAACTGGCTGCCGAAGTAGGAGGTGTAGGGTGCGCCGTTGATCAGGATCTCGTGGCCATAGCCAGAGTAGCGCAGCAGCTTGGCCTGCTCGGTCGTCGCGGCATGCATGACGCCGGTCTGGTCCTCATACTTGTTGTTCCAGAAGTAGAAGGCATCCTGACCGATGGACTTCACACCGGAGCCAACATAGCAGTTCGTAACGCCCTCGCAGTAGATGAAGGCACGGAACTCGATGGTCTCAACGGAATCGGGGATGATGATCTCCTTGAGCTTTGTGGAGCAGAAGGCCCACTGGTCGATCTTCTGCAGGCCGTCCGGCAGATTCAGCTTCTCAAGGCCGGAGCCGTAGAAGGCAGCGTTTCCGATTTCCTTGACAGAGGACGGGATGTAGATGCGCTTCAGGCCGGTGCAGTTCCACAGAAGGCCGTTCGGGATCTTCTCCATGTCCTGCGGCAGCTCGACATAGGTGACATTCTTGCAGCCGTAGAAGATATTCGGGCCATAGGTCTCGACGGTGGAGGGCAGGCTGATGGTCGTCAGACCAGTGCAATTGAAGAAGGCCTTTTCGCCGAGGTAGGTCAGGCCCTCGGGGAAGTCGCCGTCGACCACACCGGACATGTTGAAGGCAGAGTCACCGATGAACTCGATGGAGGCCGGGATATTCAGCGGCGCATTGGACACGCCGCTGAAGGCCATGCTGCCGATGGTCTTGACGCTGTCGGGAATGTGCAGGGTCTTGATGCCGCTGGCAAAGAAGAAGGCCGAACCGCCGATGGTCTCTAGGCCCTCGGGCAGGGTGATGGAGGTGGTCTTCATGTTGAAGTAGAAGGCCTCGGCAGCAATTGCCGTCACGCGGTAGGTCTTGCCCTCATAGCTGACGGTCGCCGGAACGGTGATCTCTGCCATGGAGGAATAGGAGCCGCTGTAGTTCTGGGTCTTGTTGTTCTCCGGCAGGAGCAGGACCGTATCCGGGCCGGAGACCTTCCACCACAGGCCGTCCTCGGTCGTGAAGATCTCGCCGAGATGCGGAGCCTCACTGAAGTTGCGATCGACCTTGACGCCCTGGCCGACCGTGACCATGCAGTAGGAGGACAGGCGGGAGAAGGCCGTGGCCGTGATGCGGACGGTGCCGTCGGACACGCCCGTGACCTCACCCTTTTCGTTGACGGTCGCGACGGAATCGTCGGAGGAGCTCCACTCGAGAGCGATATCCTGCATGGAGGCGGGATAGACCTTGTAGGAGAGCTGCTTCGTCTGACCGATGCTGATCTGAGCAGGCTCGATCTCGATGCCCTGCGGGCCGATATCGATGAAGGTCGTGGAGGTATTGTTCGCGCAGTCGCCGAGCATGATGCCGACGCGGCCGGGGTTGGCGGCCTTCAGGGACAGCTGCTGAACGAGATCAGAGGCATCGAGGACAAGGCGGACGGTCTCGCCTTCCTTCATGTCCTTGAATTCCTCGGCGGCTTCCAGATAGAAGAACTGCTGTGCGGAATCGATGACCCAGAGGAACTGGAGGTACTTGTTATCAGAGACGTTGATTGCCAGCTTCAGCGCGCCGTTCTCGTCCTCAAACAGCTCGGCGCTCTTCAGCTCCGGTTTCGTGTTATCGACATAGAAGGTATAGCTCTGATAGTCGTCCACGTCAGAGCCGACGCCGCGGCCGCGGACGGAGAAGGTGTACTCACCCTCGGGCGCCCAGTCGCCGGCATTATAGCTGCCGTCCGCACCGGGCAGGCGGCCGTTCCAGCCCTTCTGAACGAGCGTCGCCGTGGCCTGATAGCCGGTCTGCGTAACGGTGATGTAGGTCTTGCGGACAGCACCGAGGTCGCCGGAATCCCACATGGTCTCGCCCTTGGCGTTCTTGACCGTGATCTGATAGGCCTCGGAGTTGCGCAGCAGGCTGGACTGATGCACCAGGGTGCGGCCGCCGCGCGCCGGGCCGAAGCCCATCCAGCGACGTGCAAAGGCATCCGTGCGGCTGTTCACGCCGACATAGTTGCCGGAGAGGGCAGCGTTGACGTCAGCCAGAACGGAATAGGTGATGTTGGCCGGGCCCTCGTCATAGGTGCCCTGGAAGACCTGCAGGCTGTTCCAGTCGCCATAGAAGCCGAGAACCGGCAGGCTCAGGCTGACGCCCTCGTCGGCGGTCAGGAAGGTGAAGCCCTCGACATAGGAGCCGTTCGGGAAGTTGTCCTGATAGGCCTGCTTGCCCGCGGCGGTCAGCTCGATCTTCACGGAGAAGGTCGCCTCGCCGTTGGCGGGGGCGGTGATCTTGTTGTCCGCGGTCAGGCCGGTATAGGTGATGGTCACTTCATCGGCCGTCAGGTCGCGGTTGGAGTTGGATGCAAAGCTCTCGCCGTTGATGACCTTGATCGTTTCGATCATGGCCGTGGTGTCGACGGTGTAGCTCTTGTCCTCACCGGTCATGTTGTGGACGGTCGCGGTGTAGGTATAGACGCCGTCCTTGCTGGAGCCGACCTCGGCCTTCGGGCGCTTGCAGCCCTCGACGGAGAGGTACGCGCCGGACTCGATGGCGTTTGCGATGTTGGCAACGCCTGCGCCCTGGCGGCGGATCGGGTAATAGGTGCCGTCCGGCTCAACGGACGGAACAGCGGTGCTCATGAGCAGGCTGTTGACAAGGTCGCCCAGATCTTCGCCCGTGATGTTCGGATAATTCTTGTTCAGGTACTGACGCAGCAGAGCCGCTTCGCCGGCCATGTGCGGGGTGGCCATGGAGGTGCCGGAGTAGACCTCATAGGCATCGGCCGCACCGAGGACGGAGGAGAGGATGTTGCCGCCGGGGGCGGAAATTTCGGGCTTGATGCTGAGGTCCGGAGCCGGGCCCTTGCTGGAGAACGAGCTGACGCCGCCGCCAACGGGGTTGTCCACAAGGCCGTAGTACTCCTTGGAGAAGGAGACCTTCTTCTCGGCAGCCGCAGCCAGCTTTTCGCTGGAAGCCTTCGTAATGGTGATGGTCGGGATGAAATACGTCTCCAGAGCGGCGTTCAGCAGGGAGCCGCTGACGTTGTCGTAGATAATGCACGCGACTGCACCGGCCTTGGAGGCGTTCTCCGCCTTCGTGCCGAAGTTCAGGGTGCCGCGCTGCACGACCGCGATCTTGCCGGTCACGTCGAGGCCCTCATAGTCGGCTTCCTCGCCGAGACCCGGAACCATGACATATTCCAGCGTCTTGCCGTCCATGGTGTCCAGAATGTCATATGGCGTGGAGGTGGCGCTGTTCACGGCGTTGTTGTAGGCAAGCTTTTCCTCGCCGAGCAGCATGTAATAAGAGGTGGTCTTGGCGTTATCCACGGAGGCAACGGACAGGCTCGCCTCCAGCGTGGACGGAGACGCAACGATGGCGTTGTCGGGATACTCCGCGTAGGTCAGGTTGTTGTGCGCATTGTAGTTCGTGGAGGACGTCTCGTTGCCGGCTGCGACCAGGACGTTGACGCCGGCCTTTTCGGCACGGGTATAAACGCCGTAGTACGTCAGGTGCTCTTCCTCGCTCTCGTTCTCATCGCCGTAATCCGTAAAGCCGGCCGGGGAGCCGAGCGACATGTTGATGGAATCCGCGCCGAGCTTGACGGAATCGTCCACACCGGCGAGGATGATATCGTCGGAGGTAGAGCCGGAGCCGTCGGCGAAGATCTTCATGATCATCAGCTGGGCATTCGGGGCCACGCCGTAGAAGTCCTTGCCGTTGTTGCCCGCGACGGTGCCCGCAACGTGGACGCCGTGCGCCTGGCCGACGGCCTCGGCATCGGCATCGCCGTTCGCGTAGTCATAGCCGTAGGGGGCCTTTTCGTTGATGTACACGGAGTCGACGTCCGTCACCTTGCTTGCAAGAGACTGACTCTGCAGCAGGGAGGCAATGTCGTCTTTGGAATACTTCGTGTCCGTCGGCATGACGGAGAAGGCCTCGTGCGCCTTCATGAAGCCCGTGTCGAGGATGGCGACGATGGTGCCGGTGCCGTCATAGCCCATGGCATTGACCTCGGTCGCGCCGACCATGCCGGTGGAGCTGTTCATGGAGATCGTGTAATCGGTGCCGCTGAGATCCTCGGGCAGGCTGTACTGCTCCGCGACCCAGACGTTCTTGACGCCGTTCAGCGAGCGGACCTCGTCGAGCTTGCCGTAGGGGAGCTTCATGGAGAAGCCGTTCAGGACGGTCGTATAGGAATAGGTGAGGTCGCTTGCGCCATTGACGGAAGCGGTCTCGGTCTTGCCGGTCAGTGCCTCGATCTCGGCACGGACGGAGGCCTGCTCGTTCAGGAGGTCCTGCTCGAGCTGCAGGCCGGCGGGGGAGCTGACAAACGTGTCGATCTCTCCCGTGGCTGCGTCTGCCAGAGGCTCGCCCTCCAGCTCCACGATCACCGTAACGATGTCGGAGGCCTTGAGGGAATCGTCTTCTGCGGAGAGGTCGGCGCCGTCCACGGACGGGATCTCGCCCTCGACCTCATGCGGGGTGATCTCCTGATCCGCGGGAGTCAGGGAATCCTGATCGGTCCAGCGGGCGGAGATCACGTCATCGCTCTCTTCGGCCGCGGGTTCGACGGCCATGGCCGGAACAACGCCGAGCGTCGACAGGCACATTGCCAAAACCAACAGGATCGCCAGAAACCGTTTCATTTTCATGGTCCTTCTTCCTTTCATTTCTTTGGAGTGGCAGAGCTAACTTCCTGCCTTGGCGGTATTCTACCACGTCGCTCAAAGAAAATCAATAGAATTTCCATAATTATCTTATCAAAATTCGATGAACGTTAGAATTTGAAATATTCCAAGAAATCTGTGCTATATTCATCATATTTTCAAGATAATGCGAAATTTCGATCATATTTCCGGCAAATTTCATTTCCATTTTCCGGCATTTGTCCGCATGTCGCGCACATCTGTTGTGAATTTTTCCGGTAAATTCTACATTTTGCACGAGATATTTCGTCAAACTTCGATATCCGTCCGAATCCAGTGCTTGACTTTTCCGCTCATCCGGGATACAATATGCATGAATTACGATAGAAATCGAAAGACCACCTTCAGGAGGACTTCTGACTTGCAGATCCAATATTTTGAGCGCCTCAATCCGGAGATGGAGTGCATCTATCTGCTGGAGCGCCGTTATCAGGCCGGGGAGGATGCCCCGCACAGCATTCCCGCCCTGCGCGATTATCTCTCCGAGAAGTACAATATTCCGATGTTTGAGCTGGAGGCCATGCTGCAGCCGCTCATCGATCTGGAAAACTACGTCGTCTCCAATCTGCAGGTCAGCGAGGAGCGGCTGCGCTTTTTCTTTTCCTCGCGCGGCGGCACGACCTCGGCGCTGGCCCGGCCGCTCTATGCCGTGCTGCACAGCCGCCCGCACTACGGCAGCCTGCCGGAGGCCGAAAAGCTCGGCGCGCTCAAGCGCGTGCTGGCCCGCGTGCTCGGGCTGGAGACGGAGGACCTCGCCGGGATCGACAGCTTCGACGCTCTCATCCGCTTCCTGCTGCAAAGCCCGGCGTCCGAGGACGTCAAATGGATCTGCACGGCGCTGTTCTATTCCATTGATGACTATATGGAGGAGCTGGACATCATCCTGCGCAAGGCGACGGCCCTGTTCCTCGAGCATGTGCCGGACACGGCCGCGTCGCTTTGCCGCGGCGCAATGAAGGACGCAAAGGCCAAGATCGGCGACGATCCCGTGGCTCTGTTCGTCAACCTGAGCCTGCCGCAGCGCCCGGAGCGTCTGACCGTCGTGCCGTCGATGATGGCGTTCCACGGCGTGCAGTGGGACTTTGCGGCGGAAACGCTGTATTACGGCGTGTACTACACCCAGCTCGGCGAGCTGATCGTGAAATATTCCGACCAGTCGGCCTCGCTTGTCCGGCGGCTGAAGTCCATCGGCGACAAGAGCCGCCTGGAGATCCTGCGCGCCGTGAAGGACGGCCCGTGCAACGGGCAGGATATCGCCGAAAAGCTGTCCCTTGCCCCGGCCACGATCTCGCACCACATGAACCTGCTGTGCAACGAGGGGCTTCTCACGGCCACGCGCCGCGGCACGAGCCTGTATTATGAGCCGGACTGCGAAAACCTCAGCCGCTTTCTCCGTGAGCTGGAGCACTATTTGTTGTAAAATATGTAGGGGCGAGGCATGTTGCTCTTGACACAGTGAGCGCCGCTACAGACGCAATTGGTGCATACCATTTTAACGATAGCCTGTACTGGCTGCAAGTGCGTCGCCGGGCCGGGCTGTCCCCTCCCCTGCAATTTTATTTATCCGGCTTCTCCAGCCTCTCCGGCACGGGGGCCTGACACGTCGGCATGGCGCGGCCGTCCGCGATGCTGCGGATGGCGGGCAGCTGCGGGTCCGCCAGCTCGTTCTTTCGCCCTTTTCGTTCCATAAAAAATCCCTCCCGCGCTAGTTTGGCGGGAGGGTGCTCTTTTTATGCGGAAAAATCAGGCCAGCAGACGGAACGCACCGTACATCCCGGCGTCGTTGCCGAGCGTAGCCAGCGCGAACTGCGTGTCCTTGCAGGCGTGGAACATGTGCGCGCGGAAATGGCGCTCGACGCCCTGCAGCAGGTAGTCGCCCGCGCGGGACACGCCGCCGCCGAGGATGATGCGCTCCGGGTCGCAGACGCAGCAGGCGTCCGCCAGTGCCTCGCCCAGATAGTCGAACACCTGCTCGAGCGTTTCGGCCGCGAAGGCGTCGCCGCTGCGGGCGGCGTCGAACACGTCCTTGCAGGCAAAGTGCTCCATCGCGCGCAGGCAGGACGGCTCGGCCGATTCGGCAAGGCGCTTTTTCGTCACGCGGACGATGCCGTTCGCCGAGGCATACTGCTCGACGCAGCCGCGCTTACCGCAGGTGCAGGGGGCCTTGTCCGACGCACTGATCTCGATATGGCCAAGCTCACCGCCGACGCCGTGCGCGCCCGTGAGCAGGCGGCCGTCCACGATGACGCCGCCGCCGATGCCCGTGCCGAGCGTGACGAAGATGGCGGACCGGCAGCCGGAGCCGCCGCCCATCCAGAATTCGCCGAGGGCGGCACAGTTCGCGTCGTTCCCGGCGCGCACGCGCAGGCCCGTCAGAATGCCGAGGGCATCATGCAGGTTGAATACGCCCCAGTTCAGGTTCACGCAGCGGTTGACCATGCCGGAGGCGTCCACCGGGCCCGGCACGCCGATGCCGAGGCCGAGGCAGTCGTCCCGCGAAAGCCCGCGGCGGGCCATGCAGTCCTGCACGCTCCGCGCGATGTCCGGCAGGATATTCTCACCGCCGTTTTCCGTGCGCGAGGGAAGCTCCCACTTTTCCAGAAGCTCGCCCGCCTCGCTGAGCAGACCGAGCTTGACCGTCGTTCCGCCGACGTCGACACCGAATCCGTATTTCATAAGCTACCTCACTTGTTGTGTGTATTTGCAGAGATAATGTCATGCGTTGTAGGGGAGGGGACAGCCCGGCCCGGCGCTGCATTGGCGCATTAAAATGGCACTGGCCACCGAATTGTCGTTGCGAGGAGGCCGCAGGCCGACGTGGCGCCCTGAGCGCGAAGCGCGAGAAGTGCCCTTGGGGGTGCAATCTCGGGAAAGCACCGCCGACTCGTATCGGCTGTCGTTAAACGGTATGCACCGAAGTATGGGGTGTAGCGGCAGTTGGTGAGCGCCTTGTAGGGGGTCATTAAACCGCTGGAGGGCGCTGGTGCACCGCCGCACTCCCCTGATGTGTCATTGCGAGGAGCGAAGCGACGTGGCAATCTCGCAGTACCGGAGTGGATAACAGGAAAGCCCCGGCGAAAACGCAACTGCCTTCCCGAGATTGCCACGGCCCCGTTGGGGCCTCGCAATGACAACCCCGGAAGCCTCATGCCGTTGAATCCATGCCGCAAATATTGCCAGCCTGCAAGGCGCTCACTACCCGCAAGGGGCACGCCGCATCCGTAAGGCGGCAAAGCCGCCAACGGCTGCGCAGTGAGCGCCGCTACAGACGCAATTGGTCCGTGCATTTTATCGACGCCCTGTACGAACTGCAACTTCCTTCCCAAGATTGCCACGTCGCTTCGCTCCTCGCAATGACAATTCGGGGCGTTCACCGTTTTAACGATAGTCTGTTTATTCCGCAGGTGCATCACCGGGCCCGGCTGTCCGCTCCCCTACAACTTTCCGCGAGATCTGTTGCTCTCATTATACACTGCCGCAGCATTTTTTTCTACTGCTGCGGCAGTTTTTTTCCGACGTGACTTGCGTTTTCGGCTGTTTTGCGATAACATAAGGGGGGAGATACTGAACAAAGGAGCATGGTGTCCATGTTAAAAGTTGATCTTTCGAATGTCTGGGGCGACCTGTCCCTGCCTGATCTGCTCGCCACGGAGCAGGAGGTCTTCGCCGCGCACAAGACGCTGGCCGAGGGCCGCGGTCCCGGCAATGATTTTCTCGGCTGGCTGGAGCTGCCCACGTTTGAGGAGACGGAGGAGCTGCAGCGCATCCGCCGCGCCGCGGAGCGCATCCGTGCGGATTCCGACGTGTTCGTCGTCGTCGGCATTGGCGGCTCGTACCTCGGCCCGCGCGCTGCCATCGAGCTGGTCAAGGGCCAGAACCACAACCTGAAGGATTCCGACCCGCAGGTCTTCTTCGCAGGCAATAACCTGTCCACCCGCGCGTGGCAGGAACTGTGCGAACTGCTCGAGGGCAAGGATTTCTCCATCAACATCATCTCGAAGTCCGGCACCACGACGGAGCCGGCCATCGCCACCCGCGCCCTGCGCTGGATGCTCGAGCGCAAGTACGGCGCTGAGAAGGCCAAAAAAGCGCATCTACGTCACGACGGATCCGAAGCACGGCGCGCTGCGCCAGATGGCCACGGAGGAGGGCTACGAGTCCTTCATCATCCCGCCGAATGTCGGCGGCCGCTACAGCGTGCTGACCGCCGTCGGCCTGCTGCCGATGGCCGTTGCGGGCATCGCTCCGATGGACGTCATGCTCGGCGCGGCCCGCGCCCGCAAGGAGCTGGACATCCGCTCGTTTGAAAACCCCGCGTGGCAGTATGCCGCCATCCGCAACCTGCTGTACCGCCGCGGCAAGGCCATCGAGCTGCTGGGCTGCTATGAGCCGAGCTTCCGCTACTTCGCGGGCTGGTGGCAGCAGCTGTTCGGCGAGAGCGAGGGCAAGGACAGCAAGGGCCTGTTCCCCGCGACCGTGGAATTCACGGCCGACCTGCACTCCCTCGGGCAGATGATCCAGCAGGGCCAGCGCAACCTCTTCGAGACCATCGTCCGCTTCGCCCCGCCGCGCAAGCGCACGACCATCGAGGTCGACTGGAAGAATCTGGACGGCCTGAACTACCTCGAGGGCAAGACGCTCGACTTTGTCGAGGAGCAGGCCTTCCAGGGCACGCTCAGCGCCCACGTCGACGGCGGCGTGCCGAACATCGTGCTGCAGACCGACGAGGTCGATGCCGATACGCTCGGCGAGCTGTTCTACTTCTTCGAGCTGTCGTGCGGCATCTCCGCCTATATGCTGGGCGTGAACCCGTTCAACCAGCCCGGCGTCGAGTTCTATAAGAAGAACATGTTCCACCTGCTGGGTAAGCCCGGCTATTGATCCGGAACGGGAATCTCCCCCGCACGGGATGCCAATGGCATCCCGTGCGGGGGTTTGTTTATGCCGCAGGCGCTTGCAGTCCGTACAAAGCATCGATCACGGCTTGACAACTGTACGAAATCGTACTATAATATTATGGTATGATTTCGGACATTGGAGGTCATTATGCATGAATATCGTTCCCCGGCGCTGAAGCGCCTCAACTGCCTGCTGAGCGAAATGGACGCGGCCTATCACGAGGCCGCGCAGCGACAGGGACAGAATGACAGCACGAGCCGCATCCTCTATGCCCTGTGCGAGCTTGGCTCGCCCGCGTCGCTGCGTGCCGTCTGTGAGAGCACCGGTCTGAGCAAGCAGACCGTCAACTCCGCCCTGCGCAAGCTCGAGGCGGACGGCATTTTATATCTGGAGCCGTCCGGCGCGCGGAGCAAGCGCGTCTGCCTGACGGAGGCGGGGCTGCGCGTGGCAGATGCCACGGCCGGCCGCCTGATCCGGCTGGAAAACAGCATCTTTGACGAATGGCCCGCAGAGGATGTGCAGCAATATCTCGGGCTGATGGAGCGCTATCTGCAGGCATTCCGCTGCAAGCTGCCGGAGCTGGGGGGGCAGGAATGAACAGCACATTTTCCGGCCACTTCGGCTACCGCCGCCTGCTGCGCGTGACGCTGCCGTCCATCGTGATGATGATCTTTACGTCGATCTACTGCGTGACGGACGGCTTTTTCGTCTCGAATTTTGTGGGCAAGGCCGCATTCACGGCCGTGAACTTCATCATGCCGTATCTGATGATTCTCGGCTGCGTCGGCTTCCTGTTCGGCACCGGCGGCAGCGCCCTCATCGGCAAGACGATGGGCGAGGGCGACAGAAAACACGCCGACCGGCTGTTTTCCATGGTCATCTGCGTGACGGCCCTGTCCGGTCTGGCGCTCGGTGTGCTCGGCATCGTGCTGCTGCGGCCCGTGGCGGAGCTGCTCGGCGCGGAGGGCGAGCTGCTGGAGAACTGTGTGCGCTACGGCAGGCTCATCCTGATCGCGAACCCGGCCTATGTGCTGCAGTTCGCATTTCAG
>VOFH01000803.1_pt1 | contig 31647 bp, 55 predicted proteins | sample 5384091 | NCBI WGS metagenome assembly VOFH01 (sample SAMN12384727, study PRJNA508395) | human gut metagenome | isolation source: healthy gut G | host: Homo sapiens
ATTCCGCATATTGGACAGAATCAAAATCAGGGATATGTTTCTTTAGATAATTATCATTGTCAATCTCTAAAGTAAGGAAATATTCTTTTTGAAGAAGATATACAAAGGGATTCCACCAATGGATACATACAATTAACTCGATAAACAATTTCATCCACAAATCATGATTCTTATAATGCTTCAGTTCATGCAAACATATAAGTTGTATCTCTTCCTCGGAAAGAGATATATTTTTGAAAAACCAGAATTGGGAATAAAGTACCTGTAATAGCCGGTGATGTCCGTGATGGTATAATGGCAATCTCTATGGGAGCCGGAATATATTTGCGGAGCATCTGATATAGTGGATCAGTATGGTCTGAATTTTGTGTAAAATTTTTTCAAATAGTTTCCGAGCCGTATTTTTCTATAAAAGAATATAAGGACTTTTATAACCGCCACAGAAATCAAAGAATAAGTAAGCAGTCATAGATACTCAGATTTCCAATTTTGTTATCACATAATGGATTCGTAAAACGTGGAAGAAATTTTTCTGAATAAACAGAATATGTAAACGGAAAGTTAACGGGAACAGATAACCTTATAAAAATAAGTAGTATCCCTAAAAAACAACCACTTAGTATTTTTCGCAAATACATTCCTGGCACGGTATAAAAATAATATAAAGATATATTGTAAGAAACATAATTGCAAAAAAAACATGTTAAAAATGGACCAAATGATATTTCCATCAGCGTATTTCCTCGATTTCTTTTTTCCTCTTTTTGAATTATCTGTTCAAGTCTTTCCAGTTCTGATGCATTCTGCTCTTCTTTGATAAATGCAGCGATCAGCGATGATGTAGAACTGGTTCCGATGATATCTTTATATTCAGTATTAAAATATTCATCTCTGGAAATCAGGGGACGGTAACTTCTGCTCAGTACAGTGCCGCTATATACAATGTCAGCAACTTCTATGAGATTTTCTTTCAGAAGAACCTTCAGACAGGACTGAACCGTATTGATATTCAATGCAGGGCTGCCGTTAACAATGTCTGAAGCAAACCATCGGAGAAGAATGATCCCAAAGAACTTTCATAACATCCAGCTGTCGCTTTGACAGTTTCTTTTTTTCATATTATTACCTTCTTTCTTGCGTATTCACACATTAATTATAACTATGTAAAAAAAGAAATCAATGAAAATACACAATAAAGCCAATAGATTCTATAAAATAATTGACGAAATTTACACATGATGATAAAGTGAATATATAATAATTCGATGAAAACTCAATAAAATGTAGGAAAACAATGAAACAAAGACTGGAAAAATCATGGAAACGAATCGTTGCTACGACATTGATTATGGCGATGATACTTACATCAACGTCATTAGGAAGCCTTGCGGCAGAAACAGAAGGGAATTCGCCGCCGGTTAAGACAGAAAAAGAAGAAGTTGTATGTAAAGAGAATGTGATCGAATCAAAGAATACAGAAGATTCTACGACGTACGATGCCGGCGTCGGTGTTCTGGTAACGGAATATTATGGCCAGGATGTCAGATTCCGTAATGAGGACGGTGAACTGGTAGATTATGATCCGACATTAAAGAAGTTAGAATCAAGAGACGATCTTAACGGATATGCATATGAGAACACTGCAGGTGATCAGAAACAGTATTTTCCAGAAAATCTGACAGAAGAGACACCGATTCTGTTGGAAAATGAGGACAAACAGATTCGGTTAGTTCCGGTTGAGGGGCCGGAGAAAACGATAAAAAGGGCGATAGTTTAAAAGAACAGATAGATTATGAATCTGATGAAGCATCAGAAGAAGAACAACAGTTACAAGAAGATCGGATATCTATGGTAAAACAATTCGTCAGAAGAAGAATGGACTATACGTAGATTACACTTATGACAGAGAAAACATATAACGGCCAGCTGTCAGTTGGGAACCAATCCATCTACATGGAATCTGTATGCATATTGTGCGAACAGCCCAGTGAATTATGAAGATCCGAGTGGACACATCGCTATTTCCAGAATAATTGGTGGAGTAATCGGTGGCGGAATAGGATTCCTGGCTGGCAGAAAAAAAATAGCAAAAAGACAAAAGCAAAAGGATGGAAGAAATATGCAATTATTGCAGGATGCACTATAGGTGGTGCTGCGATTGGAGCATTAGCAGGTCCAAGAGTAGCTAAGGTTGCAAAAAAGCCGCGAGACTGATAAAACGCAAAATTCAAGCAGACATATACAAAAGATTCAACGTGTATGGAATGTGACCAAAAAGGTTGCTCGAAAAGCTGTGACGAAAACGAGAAATGCTATTTCAAAAGGAAAGTCGCGCACTATATCTAAACGAATAGGAAAAATAGCCTGGGAGTCTGCAAAAGGTGGAAGTAAAAGCGGACTACAAACGGCAACATTGAATTTAAGAAAAGGTGAAAAAAATCAAGTGTTATGAAATCAATCGCAATCGGTGCGATTGGTGGAGGAATAAGTGGAGGAAGTGATATGTTAGCCGAAGGTTTTGGAAAAATGGTTGAGGGCGGAGCGAAAATTGCAAGAAAAATAACTACTAGTGCTTTGTTTAATATGTCGGTTTCAGCAGCAAATAGACAAACGCATACTCAAACTTTTAAAACAACGGGATTTGGCGCGATGCAAGGAGCTATGTCTTTAGGATATGATACGTTGAAAGTGTTTGCAGGAACATCAGGATTTCAGGTTGGAAGTTGTATTATAAGAGGTGTGGATTATCTTAATGATTTTGCATTTGGATTATTAGATCCAGGAACTATGTGATAAAGATTACTACAGGGATTTATCCTCTGCAGTAAAGAGGTGACTATATGTTTAACGTTAGATTTGGATACTATCTGGGTGCAATATGTATATTTCCTATAATATTGTGGTATGACGGAATAAAAATACATTATTCCGCAAAAAAATAATACGCGGCTTCATATATTAAGTGGAATGATTGGTATACTTATAATTACATTACCTGCAATTTTTCTGATTTTTAATCTTCCACCTACATACAATCGAATTATAAAAACTGTAACAGGAGAAGTTGTAAAACGTCAATGTATAGGAACGGGTTATTTAAATGGTCTGGCAGCATATTCAATTATACTTGATGATAAAGATACAAATAAGATATATAATTTCCCAGATGTTATCGGAATAGAGAATGAATTGAAAAAAGGCGATGAAATAGAAATTTATTTATACGAATTCTATGGGGCTCAAAGTCGGATTATTACAAAAGTTAATGGAAAAGAATTATATTATGTTAAACAAGATCATCCGTTTAATAAAACATTAGAAAAATTCATTGGAATAGGAATCTTAAACGGCCATGCTATATATATGGTTTATTGCGCATATCGGGGAATACATACAGGGTGGAAGAAAAAAAGAGGAAAAGGCTGGTGCATAATTACTTGTGCTACGGCCGGAATATATGGACTCCTTCCATGGATAACTTATAAAATGATATATAAAGGCCGACAGCTAGGAACCTGTCTGGTTATTCTGTTTATTATTTACGTAATAGAGCGATATATTTTAGCATGGACAGCAAATATTGATGAACACTGGGAAGAGTGGAATAATATTCCACTGAACGAAGCCGCAATAAAAGAAGAAAAGCGAAGAGAAAAAAGAGAGCGAAGCAACAGCTTGCCGAAGAAGAAGCAGAACAACAAAGAATGGACGAGAAAAAAGAAAAAAACGGCAGAAACGACAGTTGATACTAGAAGCAGATAACGTAACAGAACACCAATTCCAACAAATGAGCTATTACATGACAAAACAATATTGTGACTACAAATTTCGAAAGAGGATGAAGAACAGTGTAGAAGGTGTTGCTGTAATTGCATTATTGGAGTTAGCGGCTGCGTTTGTTATTCCTGCTATGTATGACAAGCTCTATAAGTGGTATGGATATGTGGCAGGCGCCGGAGTAATCATAGCTATCTTGATATTTGCGGTAGGCTACGTATTGGTATGTCGTAAAAACAAAAAATTCAAAGAGGCTGCTAATGCAGGATACCCATTAGAATATTGCATAGTAATTGCAGATGTATATAATATGAAAAAAGTTCATTTGTTCAGATGGACATATGGAGGAATGGAAAATGAGATCTGATGATGATGTAAAAGTAAAAGACGGAGAAGAAGCAGTTGTAATCTATTCTCCATCTACACATGAGATGTTTACAGAACGGAAAGAAGTAATGAATAAAGTATGTGGAATTGAGAATAATCAAGAAACATTGGAAGAAAGTAATAGTCCGATATATCAATTCCAACAGATGGAGCAATCTGTGACGGAACGATATTTTAATTATAAGTTTCAAAAAAGAATGATGAATAGTATGAAGGAGGTATTGTATTTACATTCTTAGTGTTCATGGCCGCTATTTTGATTCCGCTTATATATGATGATATTTTTAAATGGTATGTATATATCTTGGTTGCCGGAATAATTGTAGCTAATCTGGTATTTGTAATAAGTTTTGCAATAGCATACCATAAGAATAAAAAATATAAGAACATTACTAATATAAAATATCCGTTAGAATATTGCACAGTAATTGTTGACATATATAATTCAAAAGAATTCATTTGTTCAGATGGGCACAAAGAAGAATGGAAGATGAGATGTGATAATGGTACAAAAAAAAAATGGACAAGAAGCAATCGTAATTTATTCCCCATCTACACAGGAAATGTTTATAGAACGAAAAGAAGTAATGAATAAAATATGTGGAATTTGACACAAGTAAGTTCACCTTTTGTTATATATAGCTTACTAGTATGTGTTGCGAAAATTAGTTATTGTATCTGAGTGTAGCAGAAAGGAAACCACGTATGTTTAGTTCAAGGGAAGTTGCCTATTGGCATTTTATACTTTTCGGATTATTCTATTCTACGATAGCCTATAAATATATCAAAAAATCTGGAATCCAGAGCATATTATGTATAATTTAAGCATGTACTTTTTAGCAATTATTCTTTTGGTGGACTTTGTCACTTGCATCCCTACTATGGGACACGTATATGCTAAAGATACAGGTATTTTAAAGAAATTTTTCGTGACAGATACAACTAGAAGATGGGCTGATAGAGATCAATATACAATTGTAATAGAAAATTGTAAAAGTGGGAAGATAGAGAAGTATAAAAGTGTACCTGTTGATTATGAATATAATTTGAAAAATGGTATGGAGTTAGAAATTTACTCTTTTTAGAAAGGAAGTGATTACAGGTCGCCCAGTAAGAAGTGAGATTGCAAAAATAAATGGGAAAACGACAAAATATTTTATTGATAGTTATCGCATAAGACCTTATGAAAGAGAATTTTCATTTTCATTAATGTCCATATATGGTTTGGCTTTAATTTATTTAACAAGAAAAGATTATGTGGCCAGTAGGAAAAAAATATGGAACATTATGGTACAGGATGAGTGTGATTACCTGTATTTTGTATGGAACTATTCCTGGATTGCTTATTGGGAACCAGAATATGGACGTAGGGTAAGAGCTTGTAGTGTTTGTATTTTTTTGGTACTAGCAGTTTTTGAATTACTTTTTCTCGGAGCATAGGCATGCCGGAATATCAAGAAGAATGGCAGAAAGTTAAGTGTCAAATGGCAGACGAAGAGATCGAACTAGAGAAACGAGAGAAAATAAAAGAGTTAAAAAAACAAATATTACTCGAAGAAGACAAATCTAAAATTTATCAATTTCAACAGATGAGTCATTATATGTCAAAGCAATACTGCGATTATAAATATCATAAAAGGATGAAAAATAGTATGGAAGGAGTTGTTATATTCGTATTATTGGAGTTAATAGCCGCAATTCTTATTCCTATTATATATGATAATCTTTTTTAAATGGTATGGATATATGGCAGGTGGCGGAGTCATGGTAGCTGTCTTAATATTTTTCATAGGTTATGTGATGGCTTATCATAAGAATAAAAGATTGAAAGACGTTACGAATACAGGATACCCGTTAGAATATTGCATAGTAGTTGCAGATGTATATAATCTGAAAAAATTTATTTGTTCTGATGGACATATGGAAGAGTGGAAAATGAAATATGACGACGACGCCAAAATAAAAGATGGTCAAGAAGCAGTTGTAATCTATTCTCCAGCTACACATGAAATGTTTACAGAACGAAAAGAAGTAATGAATAAAATATGCGGAATTTGACACAAAGGAGGAAAGAAAAATGAGTGAAGAAAAATTATTAGTGAAGTAACACAGGAATTAAATAATGAGGAGCAGATAACAAATTATGAATATGCGCCAAATGTAAACCAGATGACGTCCGCTGAGGTGAAAGAAAAAGTTGCGGGTGGGATTTTAGGTGCATTTTTAGGTACATTAATTGGAGCAATCTGTATTGTACTGGTGGATCAGTTTGGATACATAGCATCTATTTCCGGAGTAGTAATGGGAGTGTGTGCACTGAAAGGATATCAGATTTTGGGCAAGAAGATGAGCTTGAAAGGAATTATTATATGTGTAATTTTGATGCTTCTGATGGTATATATCAGTAACTGGTTCAGTTATGCGGTTGCAGTTGCACAGGTGTATAAAGCAGATATCGTATCTTCTTTTCTCGCAGTTCCGGAACTCATTAAAGAAGGTGCAATTGAGAGTGGCGCATATTATAAGGATTTGTTGATGTTATATGTATTTACAGCAATTGGTGCAGTTCCTGTAATTAAGAATCAGATAAAAAGGAAAGTAAGGAAAGGGCGGGAGAGGCAACTATGCTTCTCCTGCTATATATTATCATGAAAAACTTATTTTTTCATGATATAGTTATATAGGCATATCAAAAGGAATGGGAGATCTTTATGATTCAAAATGCAGACGAAGAACTAGAGGCAGAACGACAGGAGAAAATAAAAAGTTAAAGAAACAACTACAATTATTATTGGAAGAAGATGAACCCAAAATATATCAATTTCAACAAATGACCCATTATATGACGAAACAGTATTGTAATTATAAATTCCATCAAAAAATGAAAAATGGTATAGAAAATATAAAAACATTGATACTTATGGATTTATCGGCTATAATAGTAATCTTTGGCATATGTGATGAAATTACGAAATGGCAAGAATCTGTTGTAATGTGTGTTGGAGCATTGCTGGCTGTCTTCATACCTGAATAGGTTATGCCATCGTTTATCACAAATATAAACGTTTAAAAAATATTGAGAGTTCTGGGTGCTTGTTAGAATACACAAATGTAGTATTGATGTTGGAAAAGAAACGAAGTTTTGTGTTCAGATGGACATATGGAGGAATGGAAAATGAGATCTGATGATGATGCAAAAGTAAAAGCCGGAGAAGAAGCAGTTGTAATCTATTCTCCATCTACACATGAGATGTTTACAGAACGAAAAGAAGTAATGAATAAAATATGTGGAATTTGACGCACCCAATAACTAAGAATCGAATAAAATGTAAATAATGAGTATATCTACAGGACCTGCCACCGGCAGTTCCTTACGAATGCATGGCAATATAAAAGCCCGCCACAGAAGCTTCTGGAGCGGGTTAAAAAGTTATAAATCAGGCGTTTAAGCGTCTTCTGCTAATTCCTCCCATTTCATGTATAATTCTTCTAATTCTTCCGCTATTGCGGCTTTTTTCTTTTGCAAGTTCCTGGCATTTTACAGAGTTGGTGAAGATCTCTTCCTGAACCATCAGGGCATCGATCTCACCGTCACGGTCTTCCAGTTCGCCGATACGTTCTTCAGTCTTTTTAGCTCATTCTGACGTTTGCGAAGTCTTGCCTGGGCTTCCTTTTTGCTCCTGCCAGCTGAGTTTTGACTCGGATACATTCTTGTCTGTACTGTTATCTGAAACGGATGAAGGTGTAGAGGCTTCTCCGGCATATGCAGTAGTGAGTTCTTCTTTTTTTCTCCAGATAATAGTCATAATTTCCGATATAATTTACAAATGTATGATTGACAAGATCCAGAATCCGTGATGCAGTCTGATTGATGAAATAACGGTCATGAGAGACATAAAGTACAGTGCCGGTATAATCATTCAAAGCATTCTCAAGGATTTCTTTGGATACGATGTCCAAGTGGTTGGTAGGCTCGTCGAGGATCAGGAAATTCGCTTCAGAGAGCATCAGTTTTGCGAGAGATACACGTCCGCGTTCCCCACCGCTCAAAGAACTGATCTGTTTGAAGACATCATCACCGGTAAAAAGAAATGCTGCAAGCACATTCCGGATTTCCGTATTCGTAAGAGTTGGATAATCATCGGAAATCTCGTCAAAATTGTTTTTTCCATATGAAGGACATGATGTTCCTGATCGTAGTAGCCAATCTTAACATTGGAGCCAAGTGTATAAGTACCGGAATCAGCAGATACCACTCGGTTTAAGATCTTAAGAAGCGTAGTCTTTCCTGTTCCGTTATCACCGATTACTGCGACATGTTCACCACGTTTGATCTCGAGATTAACGTCTGTAAAAAGTTCCTGTCCGGGGAAAGATTTGCTTAAATGTTCAATAGTCAGAACATCATTGCCACTTACACAGGATGGTTCCAGTTTCAGATGTATATCTGTATTAACTTCTATCGGTTTTTCGATGGTCTGCATCTTTTCCAACATCTTTTCGCGGCTTTCGGCACGTTTGATGGATTTTTCGCGGTTGAAAGAACGAAGCTTTTCGATAACCGCTTCCTGATGCTTGATTTCCTGCTGCTGGTTAAGATATTCCTTCAGGCGTATGTCGCGAAGCTGTTGCTTCTTTGCTGCATAGTCGCTGTAATTTCCCATATAAGTACGAAGTTCTCCAAGCTCGATTTCAAGAACTTTAGTGACAACTTTGTTCAAAAAAATAACGGTCATGAGACACGATCAGCACAGCTCCCTGATAGTTTAGAAGATAGGTTTCGAGCCATGCAATTGAATTCAGATCCAGATGGTTGGTTGGCTCATCAAGAAGCAAAATGTCTGGTTTCGTTAACAGAAGCTTGCCGAGAGATACACGGGTTTTCTGTCCTCCGGAGAGAGTGTCGACGGGTTTGGTGAAATCATTTTCCGTAAATCCAAGTCCCTTTAACACACCGGTGATCTCACTTTCGCAAGAATAGCCGTTCTCACGTTCGAAAGTGGCCGTAAGGCGGTTGTAAGTTTCCAGACGGTCGTTCAAGGCGTCGCCGGAGAGATGCTTAAGTTCCATCTCGATCTCGCGGATACGGCGCTCCATAGCGATTATATCGGCCTTTGCGGTGCGGACTTCTTCGTAGATTGTATTACCGCTTTGCATCTCTTGATGCTGGGCAAGATAGCCAAGTGTCTTACCTTTTGTCAGGATGACGTTGCCGTCATCCGGGGCTGATTCGCCTACAATCATTTTGAGCAGAGTGGACTTACCGGCACCGTTCGGTCCGACAAGAGCTGCTTTTTTCGTGATCTTCTATATGGAAGGATCCATCTCTGACGATGAGGTGTTCACCGAAAGATTTCTGGATCCCGTGACATGCTAATATCATATATTTCCTCCTGAGTTATGGATAATTGATACGTTGGTATTCTCAAAATGCATTTACACATGCTACTTTATTATAACGGAAATTGCATAAAATTCAACAATAGTTTGACAATAATCTTTCAATTTTATATAATTATTTTAGACTATGATTGGAAGGGTGAAAACATTGGAAGAAAGAGATTTCTCGTGCGGTCATAAGAAGATTGCCGAGGTATTACAGATATTTGGGCGAACTGTTGGAAAATGGTGTAGAGCGGATTTCTTCGAACGATCTGAGTAAGCGGATGAAAGTAACAGCATCCCAGATCCGTCAGGATCTTAATAATTTCGGAGGATTCGGACAACAGGGATACGGTTATAATGTTAAGTATTTATACACAGAGATTGGAAAGATATTAGGATTGGAAGAAGACCACAATATTATTATCATTGGTGCAGGTAATCTTGGGCAGGCATTGGCTAATTATGCAGCCTTCGAGAACCGTGGATTCATTCTGAAAGGAATCTTTGATGTGAATCCAAGACTTCAGGGAGTATCCATCCGTGGAGTTCCGATCCGTATGATGGATGATCTGAAAACGTTCGTTCAGAATAATGAGATTGATATTGCAGTTCTGACGATTCCGAAAGAGAAAGCAATTGAAGTTGCGAATATGCTGGTTGAGAACGGAGTACGTGCGATCTGGAACTTTGCACATACAGATTTGAACCTTCCGGATAATGTTGTTGTTGAGAATGTGCATCTGTCAGAAAGTCTGATGCAGTTGTCATACAATATCAGTCGTTACAAAGAGGACCATAAATAAACTATAATACAAGAAAGCGTGTAGGAGTAGTCTGGAATACGGACATATTTTTACACGTTCTTTTGTTGCAGAGATATATCTGATGGGAGATGAATGAATATATGAAACTTCTGGTTAATGCTGCGCAGATGAAGGCTGCCGATCAGTACACGATTCAGGAACTGGGCATTGCATCACTGGAATTAATGGAGCGTGCAGCAAATGCCTGTGTACAGACGATGCAAAGTGAGAATCTGGATCTTTCTTCTGTCTGTGTGGTATGTGGATCAGGAAATAATGGCGGAGATGGATTTGCCATCGCCAGGATCTTGAAGAATATGGGGTGTTCTGTGGATACTTATCTGGTCGGCAATCCAGAGCATTGTACACCGGAGACACGGGAACAGATAAGACGTCTTAAAGAATGTGGTGGTAAGATCACGGAAGATATCCCGCAGGATAACAGCTACAGCATAGTGATAGACGCCGTGTTCGGAGTCGGACTGAGCCGTAAGATTGAAGGTACATATCGTCAGGTGATTGAACGTATGAATCAGATGCAGGGTACAAAATTTGCAGTAGATATCCCATCAGGACTTTCAGCCTCTACGGGATGTGTGCTTGGTTGTGCATTCCACGCAGATGATACAGTGACATTCGAGGTGAAAAGATCGGCCTTGAGCTGGCGCAGGGCAGAGCATATGCAGGAAGAGTGACAGTAGCAGAGATTGGCATTTCGCATGAGCCGTTATTACAGGATGCAGATGTGATCCATTCTTTTGATAGAGAAGAATATCGTAGAATGCTTCGGAAAGACCGGAAGATTCTAATAAGGGAAGTTATGGAAGGCTTCTTGTGATCGCTGGAAGTAAGGGTATGGCAGGTGCAGCATATCTGAATGCCCATGCGGCTTATATGACAGGAGCCGGGCTTGTCAGAATCTATACACCAAAGGACAACCGCGAGATATTGCAGACACTTCTGCCGGAAGCGATCATAACGGCTTATGATGAATTTAATAAAGAAGAAGTACTAAAGCTTCTTAAGTGGGCAGACGGTGTGTGTATTGGTTCCGGCATTGGAAGAAGTACAACATCGGAGAAGTTATTGCAGACGGTTATAGAGTACGTGGATGTTCCATGCCTGATCGATGCAGATGGGTTAAATCTTCTGTCAGATAACAAAGATCTTCTTGATCGGTCTGGCAGACCGGAAGTTCATATTTACGCCGCATATGAAAGAGATGTCTAGACTTACAGGCATCCCTGTGGAAGATCTTAGAGAAGACCGGATACAGATCCTGAAGAAATTCGCTGACGGATATCAGGTAACCTGTGTATTAAAAGATTCCAGAACACTGATCGCAGATAAGGCAAATGAAATCTGCCTGAATCTTACCGGGAACAGTGCGATGGCAAAAGCCGGTTCGGGAGATGTGCTGGCCGGTGTGATCGCAGGCTTTATGGTGCAGGAAAAGATACGAAAAAAGCAGCCAGATTAGGTACATATGTACATGGTTTGGCCGGTGACCTTGCAAAATTTGAAAAAGGCGTATATAGTGTAATGGCAAGAGATCTGATAGAATATATCAGTAAAGCATTAATGAAACTGGAGGATGAATAGCAGTGAAACATTATACAAGAGTTTTAGCCAGAGTCGATTTAGATGCGGTTGAATATAATATAGAGATGATGAAGAAAAATATTCAGAAAGATACACAGATGATGGCAGTCATCAAGATGGATGGTTATGGACATGGTGCCGTTCAGATTGCAAAGCTTCTGGAACCCAAGGATTATATCTGGGGTTATGCAGTAGCTACGCCTGGATGAAGCTATTTTATTAAAAGATGCATGTTTGAAGAAACCGGTATTGGTTCTTGGATGCATTTTCCCGGATCAGTGGGATACGATGATCCGCAATGAAGTACGTATGACTGTCTATAGTTATGAGATGGCAAAAGAAGTGTCAGAGCTTGCAGAAGCCATGGGCTGTAAAGTCTATGTACATATTAAGCTTGACACTGGAATGGCAAGACTGGGATTCCAGATTACAGAGGAGAATGCCGAAGAAATCGCAAAGATCAGTAAACTGCCGAACCTGGTAATGGAAGGAATGTTTACACATTTTTCCAAGTCTGATGAAGCAGATAAGACATTTACCAATGAGCAGCTTGATAAATATCTCTGGATGAAAGAAGAACTGAAAAAAAGAGGTGTTACGTTCCAGTATTATCATTGCTCCAACAGCGCAGGTATCATTGATCTGAAAGAAGCGAATATGGATATTGTACGTGCAGGTATCACTACATATGGCATGTATCCGTCAGATGAGGTAGAGAAAGAACGGGTTCCGTTAAAACCGGCAATGGAACTTATCAGTCATGTTGCTCATGTAAAATGGCTGACAGAAGGAAAGCCTGTAAGCTATGGCGGAACGTATGTTACAACCCGTCCGACAAAAGTGGCTACGATTCCGGTCGGTTATGGAGACGGATATCCAAGAAGTCTGTCTAATAAAGGATATGTGCTGATCCACGGGCAGAAAGCACCGATCATCGGACGTGTATGTATGGATCAGTTCATGGTTGATGTGACAGCTATCGAGGACGTGGAATTCGGAGATAAAGTTGTAATATTCGGACGTGACGGAAAGGAGTTCCTGTCAGTTGATACGCCGGGAGAACTTTCCGGAAGATTTAATTATGAATTCGTGTGTGTATTGAACAAACGTATTCCAAGAGAATATATCCGCCACGGAGAAGTCGTAGAACAGGTAGACAGTTTTAATTGCCGTGCATTCGTACAGAAGCTGTCGGTGGCAGGTTCTGTAGATATCGTAAAACTTTGCAGAATACATCTGAGAAAAAAGGAAATACTTAGTATATCTTAAGAATCGGAGTGTGAAGCAAAGTGCAGGTGAAACGAGGAGATATCTATTATGCAGATTTAAGTCCGGTGGTGGATCGGAACAGGGAGGAATCCGTCCGGTTCTGATCATTCAGAATGATGTGGGAAACAGACACAGCCCAACTGTTATCTGTGCCGCTATCACATCCCGGATGAATAAGGCCAAACTGCCAACGCATGTAGAAATCGATGCAAGAAGATATCATATTGTAAAGAATTCAGTGGTTTTACTGAACAGATCCGCACGATCGACAAACAAAGACTTAGAGATCTGGTATGTCATCTGGATGAAGAGATAATGAACAAAGTAGATGAGGCGATCCGAATCAGTTTCGAGCTTCATACATAGAAGAAGGAGTTAAGGATAATTAATTATGGAAGAGGGAAGTTTGTTCCAACGAATGAAACAGATATTTCATGAAGATGAAATGGATGAAGAGATGCAGAAAGAAGCTGCAGCGCTGATCCGCAATATTTTCCGCTATATGGATAAAGATGCGAAAGACATTATGACCCACCGTAAGAACATTGTTGCAATTGACGGAGACTGGTCTCTGGAAGAAGCATTAAAATTCATGCCGGATGAAAGATTTTCAAGGTTCCCGGTATATCAGGAGGATATTGACGAGATCATAGGTATTATCCATTTAAGAGATGCAACATCCGGTTATCTGGATGAATCAAAGAGAGGCTGTCCGGTGAAAGAATTGAAAGAATATCTCCGTCCGGTTACATATATTCCTGAAACCAAAAGCATCGATACTTTATTTAAAGAGATGCAGTCCACAAAGAATCATATGGTGATTGTTCTGGATGAATACGGCCAGACGTCCGGACTTGTTGCTATGGAGGATATTCTGGAAGAGATCGTCGGAAATATCCTGGATGAATATGATGAAGAAGATGAGATGATCCAGAAGCAGAATGACGGAAGCATGATCGCAAATGGCCTGACAGAGCTTGAGGATCTGGAGGATCTCATTCCTGTTACATTCGACAAAGAAGATTATGAGACGTTAAATGGTTTTCTGATTGATGAACTGGAACACATTCGGGTGAAGATGAAAAGTGCGTAGTAGACTATGAAGGATATCGTTTTACCGCTTTACAGGTAGATAATAATATAATTCAGACAGTTAAGATTGAAAAACTGCCCGAAGCGTGATAGAATAGATAAAGTGTGTAATAATACAATTTTTATAAAAGATAAAACAAAATAGATAAAGAGAGGTAAAAGACATGTCAGGACATTCAAAATTTGCCAATATTAAGCATAAGAAAGAGAAAAATGATGCTGCCAAAGGAAAGATCTTTACAAAGATCGGTAAAGAGATCGCAGTAGCAGTAAAAGAAGGCGGAAGTTCAGATCCTTCTAATAACAGCAGATTGAGAGATGTAATCGCAAAAGCAAAAGCCAACAACATGCCAAACGATACAATTGAAAGAAATATCAAACGTGCATCCGGAGATATGAGTGCAGCAAACTATGAGCACATTACATATGAAGGATACGGACCGAACGGTACAGCTATCATCGTAGAGACTCTGACAGATAACAAGAACCGTACAGCATCTAATGTAAAGAATGCATTCACAAAGGGAAGCGGTAACGTAGGAACACCTGGATGTGTATCATTCATGTTCGACAAGAAAGGTCAGATCGTGATTGACAAAGAAGAATATGAAGGCGATGCAGATGAACTGATGATGCAGGTACTGGATGCAGGAGCAGAGGACTTTGTAGAAGAAGAAGACAGCTTTGAGGTCCTGACAGCTCCGGATGATTTCAGTGCGGTACGTCTTGCAATGGAAGAAGCAGGAATCTTCCGATGGTATCTGCAGAAGTAACAATGATCCCTCAGACATATGTAGAACTGACAGATCCAAAAGACATTGCCAATATCCAGAAGACGCTGGATATGCTGGATGATGACGATGATGTTCAGGATGTATATCACAACTGGGATGAATAAAATATGCAACACCTCCATACTAATAAAAAAAGTATGGAGGTGTTTTTATGAGCGAAGAGAAAAAGAAAAAGAAAAAGTGCAGAGCCGACAGAAGAATTAAAAGAAACCGGTAGTGCGAATCTTGAAGGAAGCCGGGACAACCACAGAATCAAACTTCTTACGATAGTGGGTGAAATTGAAGGACATGAAGCGGTATCCGGGAATACAAAGGCCACAAAGTATGAACATCTGCTTCCCTATGCTGGCCGAAGTCGAAGACAGCAGTAAGATTGATGGTCTTCTGATTCTTCTGAATACACTTGGAGGAGATGTAGAGGCGGGACTTCGATTGCAGAAATGATCGCTTTGAGTAAACCTACAGTATCCCTGGTGCTTGGCGGCAGTCATTCGATCGGCGGACCACTGGCAGTGTCGGCCGACTATTCATTTATCGTGCCAAGCGGAACAATGGTGATACATCCGGTGCGGTCTAACGGGATGTTTATCGGAGTTCAGCAAAGTCTCGATAACATGATACGTACACAGGACCGGATCACAAGATTTTTTGTCAGAACATTCTTCTATGAAGCAGGAGCGGATCGAAGAGTTAATGTTAAACCCTACAGAGCCTGGTCAAAGATGTTGGGACACTTCTGGAAGGAAAGGATGCTGTAAGAGAAGGACTCATTGATGCTGTAGGCGGGTTAAGTGATGCATTGAATAAATTGCACGAAATGATCAGTGACAGAAATCAAAAAAAACGAAAAAAATGTAATGACAGCAATTCCCCTAAATGCTATAATTATAATTAGTATTGCCATCATAAGGGGGAGTTTTCATGACGGCGAAGTCTACAAAGAGTAAGACGAACAGAAAAAACAGGTACGACTTCAAAAAGTCGACTTCTAATAAAAAACAACAAAGAAAAATACAAAAAACAACCAGATCTACCAGAACCGCAAAGTCCGGTAATAGTTTTCTGATGGATGAAATCCTGATATGGATAACACTTGCGGTCAGTATCATTCTTCTGATCAGTAATTTTGGTGTTGCAGGATTTTTAGAGATGCCGTATCCGGAGTTTTGTGGGAGATATTCGGGGCCGTGGCCTATATCATTCCATTCGTTTTGTTTGGTCTGGTATCTTTTCAGGTGTCTAATAAAGGCAATCGGTATGCTTACATGAAGACAGTAATTGCAGTGCTTTTGCTGTTCCTTGCTGAAATTTTGCTGCAGCTCGTGGACGAACTTGGCGGAAAGATCGGAAAGGGACTGGCATCTGTATTAACGCCGGCAATCGGTGTAGCCGGAACATATGTTGTCACAGTGATCCTTATGATCATCTGTCTGGTGATCATTACAGGAAAGTCTGCATTAAAAGGTGTGAAGGCCGGCAGTGATAAAGCATATGTAAGGGCAAAAGAAGATGCAAGAAGACATAAAGAGCATGCAGAAGTCAGAAAACGTGAACGCATGGAACAGCGTGAACAACGTGAAAAGGAACGTGCTGCGGCTGCGGCAGACAGCGGCATGCACAGGCGGAGAGACAAGCATGTGGAAGGAGTATCTTCGATACGTCTATCGCTAAGAAATCTCCGGAAGTAAGAGAACTTCCAATCGATCCAAAGACAGCAAAAGGACCGGAGAAACCGGAATTTATCATACACCGTGCGGATCCTGAGCCGGCAGATTATGGAAAAGAAAACATGACGAATGAACCGGAAAAGAAGACTCCGGAATCTGAAAATGATCCAAAGACACAGGAAAAACCTGCAAGACGTAAGAATCCGAAGATGGGGCGGCAGGAATGGCAGATGAAGTAGCAGATGTTGCTGCAAGCGTTGCCGCAGATTCTTTTAAAGCCGAAAAAGAGTATCAGTATCCGCCGTTATCTCTGCTTCAGAGAGGAAAACGCGGCGGAGGAGAATCAGATGCGCATTTAAGAGAGACCGCTATGAAGCTGCAGCAGACACTGAGAACTTTGGGGTAAAAGTTACCATTACCAATGTAAGCTGTGGACCTTCGGTTACAAGATATGAATTACAGCCTGAAATGGGAGTCAAAGTCAGTAAGATCGTAGGTCTTGCCGATGATATCAAACTGAATCTTGCAGCGGCAGATATCCGTATTGAGGCTCCGATTCCGGGAAAAGCGGCAGTAGGGATTGAAGTACCGAACAAAGAAAAACAGTGCAGTCATGCTCCGTGATCTTCTGGAATCGCCGGAATTTAAGAACAGTTCTTCCAAGATATCTTTCGCAGTAGGAAAGGACATCGGCGGAAAGACTGTGGTAGCAGATATTGCCAAGATGCCGCACGTACTGATCGCCGGCGCTACCGGATCTGGTAAATCCGTATGTATCAATACGTTGATCATGAGTGTCTTATATAAGGCAGACCCTAATGAAGTAAAACTGATCATGATCGATCCGAAGGTTGTAGAATTGAGTGTGTATAATGGTATTCCACACCTTCTGATTCCGGTAGTCACTGATCCGAAAAAGCGGCAGGCGCACTGAACTGGGCAGTGGGGAGAGATGTCAAGACGTTATCAGGCATTTGCCAAATATAATGTCAGAGATATGAAAGGATATAACGAAAAGATCAAAAGTCTTGGAGTCCAGACCGAAGAAGGCGATAAACTGGAGCCTATGCCACAGATCATTATTATTGTTGATGAGCTTGCGGATCTGATGATGGTGGCTCCGGGTGAGGTGGAGGATGCCATCTGCCGTCTGGCCCAGCTTGCGAGAGCCGCAGGGATCCACCTGGTGCTTGCGACACAGAGACCGTCAGTTAACGTTATCACCGGACTTATCAAGGCGAATATGCCTTCGAGAATCGCATTCTCAGTATCATCCGGTGTAGATTCCCGGACGATTATAGATATGAACGGTGCAGAGAAGCTTCTGGGAAAGGGAGATATGCTTTTTTATCCGTCAGATATCAGAAACCGGCCAGAGTACAGGGATCATTTGTTACAGATAAGGAAGTACAGCAGGTAGTAGAATATCTGCGTGAACATAACGGCGATGTTACATACAATCAGGATATAGAGACGCATATGAATACCATTCCTACCGGAAATCCGGCATCAGGATCCGGCGGAAGTGAAGGTAATGAAAATGATGCATATTTTGCAGATGCCGGAAGACTGATTATTGAGAAGGAAAAAGCATCTATCGGAATGCTCCAGCGAGCTTTTTAAGATAGGATTTAACAGGGCTGCAAGAATCATGGATCAGTTATGTGAGGCAGGCGCCGTAGACCGGAGGAAGGAACAAAACCTCGAAAAAGTTCTGATGTCTTCGGAAGAATTTGAACAATATTTGAATGAGAAGAATGGATAAGAGATAGAATTCACAGTAGGAGGATGGCATAAGATGAGATGTAGGTATTGTGGTCAGAGAATACCTGAAGGGGAATTGTATTGCAGACATTGTGGAAAAAGAGGTCCGCATTGTTCCGGACTACAACCCATTAGATGATATGCTTACAGCACAGATAAAAGGTGCAATAGACAGTGATGGCTATGAGGATGAGATGTATTATTCCCGGCCTTCACGTAACAGAGATGCAGCGGAAGATCTACAACCGGCAGCCGTAGAGGAAATGAAAGACGCAGTACAGGTGTGGCAAGAAATAATACAAGAAACAGAAGCAGACAGATGAATGAGGATGAACGCAGACGCCGTAACCGTGAGCGTGCAAGACAAAAGCACTTCGCAAAAAAAAAAAGCGTGCACTGCTTCTCGCATTGTCCCTGTTACTTATCATAGGAATTGTTGGAATATTTGCTTATATGACATCATATATCGGTGCGGTCAACAAGGGAAATAAAGCACTGAAAGAAATGATTATACAGAGGCAGAAGACTGCTTCAGAAATGCCATGGCAAAAGATGACACCAGACCGGAAGCATACACAGGCCTTTCAAAAGTTTATCAGGCAGGATAATACAGAAAAAGCAGAGCGTCTGTTCTCGGATGCACTGAAAAACAGGAAGATAATATCGAATTATATCGTGCGTGCATCAATTCTATATCCGTTCTGATCAGAACGAGAAGATTCCGGAGCTTCTGGATAATGCGACTTCGACGATCACAGATGAATTACCGGAATATGTAGTGAAGACTCCGAAATTCAGTCTGGATGACGGTGAGGATTATGATGATGTTCAGCAGTTAAAACTGACGGCAGAATCGGGAAATAAGATATATTATACGAAGAACAAGAAGACCAACCACAGGCAGCCATAAGTACAATAGTCCGATTCAGATTGAAGAGGGAGACACAACGATCTATGCAATAGCAGTAAATAAGGCGGGCATTCCAAGCCTTCCGGTGAAAAATCATATACCGTTGAACTTCCGATCGAAGATGCACCGGCAGTGTCCCCGTCAACCGGACAGTACAGCACTGCTCAGGAGATTGAGATTAAAGTACCGGATGGATATACGGCGTATTATACGACAGATAAATCAGAACCGACGACTTCTTCTACGAAGTACACCGGACCGGTAGAGATGCCGGAAGGAGAGACCATCTTTAAGTCAGTATTGGTCAATGCCAAGGGAAGAGTGAGCGGAATTACGACCAGAAATTATGTATTGAATTAAGATCAATATGCCACCGGGAGTTGTTGATTTCAATTTATTGAATGAAGTTTTGAGCTGGTGTCACCAGAATTGATAGAACTTTTGAAGTATATGGAACATAGTACGGATGAAGTGTCAGAAGTATGTAAAAGTGAACGAATTCAAAAGATGCATAGACGGATTTGTCAGATCAAAGCAAGTGAAAAGACAGAGGTGAAATATATGCAGTCGTGGGAAGAAAAGATACTTATAAAACAGGAAGGTATTGCAGAAGGTGAACAAATCGGAAGATCGAAGGGAAAAACAGAATTTGTAAAGAAATTATCTAATAAATTCTCAATCGAACAAATTGCAGAAATGCTGGAGATTGATATTTCCGAAGTAGAAAAAATAATAAAAGAAATTGCGAAGTGATCTTCCAAAAAAAAAAATAAAAGAAAATACAAATAGAAAAACGAAATATTTTTAACAAACTTTAGATGTGGAAGAAAAATATTATTTGGAATCCCTATATATTCAGAAATTTTATAGAAAACGCATATAAATAAATAATTTTCAAACCGATACATATAAAAATATTAAAATTTAATAGTTTAAACACTTGAAAAACCGATTTCTTAGTAGTACAATCGTGTTAAAAGATTAACGATACATTGTTGATGAAAAAAATTATCAAAATACGCAATGTATCAACTACATAAAAAAGGAGCGTGTTTGAAATGGCTAGATTTACACTGCCAAGAGTTGTTTCAGGCTTTTTTAGCTATTGAAGATTATTAAAGAGTATTAAAAAGCCTTATTTAATCACATTTTTGGGAAGGATTGATAAAGAATAATAAAGATCAATAAGGTTGCAAATCTGGATTTTTGTTGCAAAAGTGTTGTAGATGTCTTCAAAAAATATTTGAAACAACAGTTAGAATCAAATTCAATAAAATGACATGAGAGTAAAATCTTGTGTCTTTTTTAGTATTTAACTATAAGTATATGAACTGTATGAACCAAAAAAGGAAATACACAATAGATACAATTAAGAAATAAGATCAGAAGTCTTTTACACCAGAAAATAGATTTACAAGAAAATAATCTGTTATTGAACCGAAAAATTGGGGTGAATTGGATTATTATCATATAATAGTATATAAAGATTGAAAAAGGACATAATTATGGTATAATTAAACCATAAAAGGAGGTGCTGATTATGCCACAAATAATTCCTATAAAAGAATTGAAAAATACTTCTGAAATTTCTGAGATGTGTCATAGGACAGAGGAACCTATCTATATTACAAAAAATGGATATGGAGATATGGTTATCATGAGTATGGAGAATTATGAATCGACAATGAAACAGCTTGCAATGTATCGCGATATTGAAATATCTGAAAGGCAGATCAAAACAGGGCAGGTAAAAAGATGCAAGAAAGGCACTGGGTGAAATGAGGGCAAAGTATGGTTTATAAATTAAATGTTACAGATCATGCAGACGAATTACTTGATAACCTTGTGTATCATTTGATTTACCGCCTGAAAAGCAAAGAAGCTGCAAAACATTTGTTAGATAGTGTAGAAAGTATTTATGACCAATTGGTGGAGAATCCATACCAATTTCCGAAAAGTCGGGATATGTATTTGGCAAAAAAAGGATATTATGAGGCGGTTATTCCACAAATGAATTATATCGTGATATTTGATGTAAGAAAAGATATTGTAAATATAGTTGGTATTTTTCATCAATTAGAGAATTATCTAAGTAAATTGTAATATAAAAAATGATGTATTATATTAAAGAGCAATTGACATAAATTTGTATGAAGTTTATTGTAATAATAACAACAGACAACTTGAGTGTCTGTCAAGCGAAGAAGTAAGGTTTGTTGTGCCAGAGGTCAGTGCCTTACGAGCTTTATAAGGGTTTAGCATTTACCACAATTTGGCTAGAGAATACATATTTTCAAAAGAAAATGCAGGGAGAATCTGTTTGTACAGGGTCTTTCTTTTGACCAAATTGCATGAAAGCAATTCGAGAGAGGTTTTGCCCAGCAGGAAAAGAGAGAAACTGATCATAATCTTTGATAAAAAGTCAGGTTGATTATATTTAATCTTCCTGACTTTTCTACATATAATTAGGTATTACTATAGCTCATTTAAAAACGTACTCTCGTGGCAGATTCCTCTTCGCACCGATAATATACAGAATTGCCGGCATATAACAGGAGAAAAAAGATAATAACCTGCATAAGAAGCGGAAGCTTATAATTAAAATGTCCTACAGACGCTCCAGCATTAAAAATCATATAAAGAGTAACTACGATATCGAAGATAACTGCAGTTACCAACAAAATCTTCCCATTATTCACGAGCTGTGCAGATTTTTCGGTTGTGCCACAATCGCGTTCAGCGGTATTCCCAAATGATAAAGATAGCAAAAGAAAGTAAGACCAATTGCTGCAACAAATAATACAAGTAATCCGGTTTGTGCAAGTTCAGACGGAATTATAATTGTATAAAATAATGCAAGTAATAGGATTAGTGAAAAAGTGCTGTTCCAAGAATTCCTGTTAATTGATAATAAATTCCGGCACTTTTTAACAGATAGCGACCACCTGGAGCCTTGCTGCCACCGATAGAGTAAAGCAATTCATCACAAAATTCAGTTGGGGTCATGTCCAAAACATCTTCAAAATCTTCTCCACGTTTTTCAGCTTCAAGAGCCATTCCAGTAAGATCCCGTTCAAATTGCCTAATTTCAGAATCTAACAAAGGAAAGGTACGGATATGGCGCATCATTTGCCGTATTATTTTTTGATCTTTTTTATTCAACATGATTTTATACCTCCGTATCAAATACCTGGTTTACAGATTGGGATATCTGTTTCCAGTTTGTTTTAAATTCGTTCAAATATTCTACTCCATCTGGTGTAATGGAATAATATTTTCTGCTTGGACCCAGTGAGAAGGCTGCATCTCAGAGGTAATAATTCCTTTTTTTTCAAGACGAACCAATAATGGATAAATGGTTCCTTCCTTTATATCTTTAAATCCATAACCCAGAAGAGTTGTAACAATTTCATAACCATAAGATGTATTTTTGGATAATATTTTTAAAATACATCCTTCTAATGTTCCACGCATTAATTGAGATTTATCATACATTGCATCACCTGATATTTTCTAATCTATTTATCAATATTATAACATAGCCAGAAAGCATGACAATAGATAAGTAATCGAATTGACAATAACTACTATGTGGTGTAAAGTAGAACTATACTATTATGCGGAGCAAAGTAGCTAGTTGCAGATTACAAAATGAAGAGGGGAATGAAGATGTTAACAAAAATAATCTATAAAAAAATTTTCGAAGTAATTTAAAGAATTATATTTTGTTTTTCTTGAGTAATATTGTTGCAATTATGGAGCTGTTTGTATTTTATGGAATTCGTTCGATTATTAAAAATTCGATTACAGATAAAGTTACAGCAGAAGCATTAAAAACAGATTTTCAAATTGCAGTAGGTATTATTGCTGTAATTACATTGATGTTAATGTTTTATGCTATGAAATGTTATATCAAACTTAGAATTAAAGATTATAGCATGTTTCTTATATTAGGAATGAAGAAAAAGCTGTCAGCCTTTTATTATTATTTGAATATTGTATTGGTTGTGTTATTTCTCATATTTTGGGGATTGGAACAGGAAGAATTCTTCTTTATATCATCCAGAGATTATTAGTAAAGTATTATCCTCAATATATACGGATGTATGTGTTAAGATATCAGATTTATAAAATGTATGCTTGGGAAGTATCTCAATCATGATATTGGTATTTGTTGTATTGCTGATATGGTTAGATGGACGAAGTCTTGGAATGCTCATGGCAGAAGATAAAAAGAATGAGAAAAGACCTATAAGTTATATGTGGATTATATTGGCAGTTATTGGAATTGTCTTGATGATGGTCGGCATAATTTTATATTGCGGTTCAGACACGCAATATTTGTACGCACATGGTGTTTTTATTGATGGGATTAATATTGGCAGTAGTTTTTGGACTTGCATTATTCTTGAATTTGCTTAAAAAATGCAAGAATTTTTATTATCGATATATGCTGGATCTGAATCAATTATATAGCAGATATCTGAACCATATGATTTTATTGATACTTCTTATTGTGGTTCATTTCTTCTCATTGTCGTACCTTGTTGTACAAACGGCTGAACTATTGCCGCTTGATCAATATAGAAACCAATATCCTTATGACATGATCTGGATAACAGAAAAGGGCAATAAAGAATACGCAAAAAAAAAATTAGCTTCTACATATAATGGAACATTAACCGAGGTACCTATGATGCGTGTATCCACATATTATGGGGCAAATCATATTGGAATTTCAGAGAAAACGTATAGAAAGCTTTCAAAATCGCCGGCGTTAAATTTAAAAGAAAATCAAATAGCCGTTAGAATAGAGAATTCTGATGAAAAACAAGAAGACATCAAAGATTCTGCTTATTGGGAAGGATATAGTACATTATATGCAGGTAAATATTTTGGAAAACAAGATTCAGATACACTAATTGATGTAAAGAAAAATAAAGATATACATTTCAATATACAATCAATTTGTACACAAACAGTACTTGGAAAATATTCAACGGACGGATGGCATGAAAATATTATTGTATTTTCCGATGAGTATTTTAATAAACAATGGAATGCAAGTCTGAAGAATGATAATGCATCTGAATTGGAATTATTTACTTTCCCAACAACAAGACGTGAACAGGTTTGTCAAAAACTAAAACAATATAACAAAAAAATCTAGTTATCATGAAATTGGAAAATTGCAGAATAACCTTTATATAACAGACCAATATTTAAAAAGTCAAAAAATGAGAGCATTGTTTAGTATGTCTAGTAAAATTTTTTGATAATTGCATTAATTTTAAGTGGTTTTTTTATTATGAGCCTGAAAACATTGACGGAGTTTCCTGCTCTGCAAAAAAGATATGAATTCTTTAAGTGTATGGGAATGCGGAGAATCAATTGAAATGGAACACATTCTTTGAAATTAAAATATTAGGACGAATTGCAGAGAGTGTTAGTTTAGTAACTGGAATTCTTTATGTAGAAGCATTCATTCATAAGCAAAAACTGGCTGGTGGAATATCAAATGTTTTTTTCAAATATTGGATTATATTAGTCGTTAGTTATATTTTACTTAATGAAATTATTCAAGAGGTCTTCGCAAGATATATTTTAAGAAAATTGAAGGAGAATTAAAAGATGAGAACAAATGTATTAGAAGTTGAAAATTTAATAAGAAATTATAGAAAATCCGTAATAAAAGAAAGCGAAGAAGATGTAAAGGTTTTAAAAGGAATCAGCTTTCAAGTTACAGAAGGTGAATTCGTTGGAATCATGGGTAAATCCGGATGTGGTAAAACAACTTTGCTTAAGACACTCGGAATGATTGATAAACCGACGGATGGAACAATTAAATTTATGGGAGAAGATACCGGTGAACTGTACGGGGACAAGCTTGCGGATATCCGGAACAGCAGGATAGGATTTATTTTTCAGGACTTTTATCTGATGGACAGCCTATCAGTGGAAGAGAATATTATGCTGCCGATGATCATAAGCAAACAGAATATTAATAAAATGATTGCAGAAGCAAAGAAATATGCAGAACAATTTCAGATAGAATATCTGTTAAAGAAGAATCCATATGAATTATCTGGCGGTGAAAAGCAGAGAGTTGCCATATGTCGTGCTTTGATCAACAATCCAGATTTAATCCTTGCAGATGAGCCAACTGGAAATTTGGACTCAAAGTCAGGAAAAATTGTAATTGATGCATTGAATAAGATTTCATCGGAATATAAGAAGACGATTGTCATGGTAACACATGATCCGCAGATGGCAAGTTATTGTGACCGGATTATTCTGTTGAAGGATGGAAAGATTTTGGAAGAATTAAAGAAGGGTAGTAACAGGGAAACATTTTATCAAACAATCCTTTCCAAAATGGCGGAATTATAAAAAGACCAATGCCAGTATCAGCTATATTTGAATTCAAGATTATTGTAAGGGGTGGGAAGGTATATGCTGCATAAAATAATTTACAAAAATTTTAAAAGCAATATACGGAAATATATTTTATTTTTTGTCAGTAACATTATAGCCGTAGCAGAATTATTTATCTTTTGGGGATTGAATGATGTTGTAGTGCGGGCAGTTACAGAACCTTCGATTATGATGGGAATAAAAAGTGATTTTATGATAGCGGTTGGATTAATAACTGTTGTTACAATACTTTTGATGGTATTTTCTATGCGCTATTATATTAAACTCCGGGCAAAAGATTATGGAACTTTTATTATGCTTGGGATGAAAAGAAGATGTCTTATATGCTTCTTTTTGCGGAATACATTATAGGATGTATAGGTTCACTTTTAATTGGTATTTTGTTAGGAAATCTGCTCCTATATGGAATTTTATATTGCTTAAATCAATACAATCCTCAGATTATTACATTACAAAAAGTGGATCCGGTCGTATATAAAAATACAATTCTTTTGTGTCTGGGAGTTATGCTTGGAATCTTTATAATTCTCCTGGTGTGGATGGACGGAAGAAATTTAAGCTCTTTAATGATGAAAGAGGAAATAAAGGAAAAACGCCCCGTCAGTTCAAAATGGATGTTGCTTACAGTGTTAGGGATTGTATTTATAATACTTGCAATTAAACAATATAAGCCAGAACATGGGGATATTATTTTGCACATATATATTTTCTGATAGGCGGAATTTTATTATTACTTTCAGTGGTGCATTTATTCTTGAACAGGCGAAAAAAGGACCTTTTACTTTCGGTATGCATTGAAAATCAATCAACTTGATAGTAAATATCAAAGTAATATATTAATTATTCTGATGTTATTTGTAATACATTTTTTGCTCTTTCTTATATCGGTACATAAATAGTAGAGATTCTGCCTCTTGACAAGACAAATAGTAATTATCCTTATGATATAATCTGGATGGCACGCCAGAACGATGAAAAATACAGTGAAAAAAATAGCCGAAAAATATAATGGGACAGTTAAACATATTCCGATGATCCGGGCAACAATGTTTTATTCACAGGAAGAAATTGGAATATCCGAATCCACATATAAAGAACTAACAGGGAAGGCTTATGGTTTGTCTGGGAAAGAAATTGTTATAGGAATTGAGGACCAGAATTATCAAAGGGAAGAAAAAGTAACTGATAAGGTTCTTTATGATTTATTTGGATGGCTGTATATTGGTAAATTTAATCCGAATAAAAGGAATTTGAATCTTCCAATATTTTAAAAGATGCGAATTATCAGTATAGGATAAAAGAAATTCATACACAAAACGTATTTGGAAAATTCGTACCAGAAGATGCCGGTGAAGGTTGTGAAGATACAGTTATATTTTCGGATGAATATTTTGATAAACAATGGGAAAAACAGGCAGCAGATGATGAAGAAGTTTCAATGTTAGAAGCATTTTCTTTTTCCCAAAAACAAAAGAGCAGATGGCATGGAAAGAGATAAAAGATCACGCAGATAAAGAAGGAATTACTGTATTCCAACCAGATGACAGTCATTCGCCACATGCTATATGTTATAATAAGACTGTGTTTTTAAAAGAACAGAAAATAAGTAATATATTTTTGCTTTTTAGCAAGCTGTTTATTCTGATAACCCTTTTAATCAGTGGTGTTTTTATTATGGTTGTTAAAAATCTGGCCGAAATGTCTTCTTACCAAAGACGTTATGAATTTTTTCATTCTATGGGTATGAAACAAAAAGAACAAAAAAGAAGAATTTAAGTTTTGAGATTTGCAGCGTGGGGGAATATAGCATTAGGTACAGGTATTTGTTTGGCTCTTTTATATGTAATGACCTATTCACATTGGTATGAGGCAATGGGTGAAAAGATCTCAACTGCTTTTTGAGTTACTGGCTTAAGCTTGTTGGAATTTATATAATTATTCAGATAGTTGTGCAGAAATTATTTGTAAGGTATGTGAACAAAAGAATTTAGAAGAAAGGCTTATAGATGTTGTTTGTTAGAGTAAGTTTTGAATGCGGTATAAAAATACGCATATAATATTTTACTGACAAAATGTTTGCAAAAATCACTTGCCTTTTGCAAAGGTTCGTGATAAAATTTTTGTCAGTGATCAGGTTGCAGAAACTTGCGATGCTCAGACCGGACGGATGGACCTGAGGGCCCTCCGTTTTTCTATATATGTAGATTTTTATAGAAGGTGAAAATGACAGAAAAAGCGTTAAAACCGTTTTTGAATTATGAAGAACAAATCAATAATCTCATCGAGCAAAAAGGAATGATTGTTAATGATCATAAATTTGCTGTGTCCAAATTAGAAGATATCAGTTATTTTGCTTTAATAGATGGATATAAAATCTGTTTTATAATCCTATGACAAGAAAATATAAGGAAGGCACAACCTTTGAGGATCTTGTTGCTTTATATGAATTTGATGAAAAACTTCGTACATTGATTTTCCGGTATCTTTGTCATTTTGAGCAAAAAAATGAGATCGCTGATTTCTTATCATTTTTGTGATACTTATTCAGAAAAACAGGAAGATTATCTGAATGCTGTACATTATAATAACTCGGGAGCAAATAAAAAGAAAATTGCTGCTTTAATAGCTATACTGGATAGAGAAGCAAAGAAAAGCACAGATCACGCTTATGTAGTTTATCAAAGAAAAACATATGGAAATGTTCCTATGTGGGTCATTATGAAAACTTTAACATTTGGACAGATGTCAAAGATGTATTCATTTCTGACGACCAGTATGAAAACGAAAATTAGCCGACATTTTGATTATGTAAGTGAAAAAAGAACTAATTCAGTACATGAAAGTGCTTACCTTATATAGAAACGTCTGTGCTCATAATGAAAGGTTATTTTCACATAAGAGCAGGTTTGATATCCCTGATACAATATTACATAGAAAAATGAAACTTCCGCAAAATGGAAATAAATACAAATGTGGAAAAAAACGATTTGTTTTCTGTTGTAATTGCTTTTCGAATGTTGCTGGCAAAAAAGAAGATTTTGTTGAATTTAAAAAATCTTTGAATCAGATAATTAACCAGTATATGAAAAAAAGACGGGCAATCTAAACCAGGATTTATTTTTCAAAGCAATGGGATTCCCGGAAAACTGGAAGAATATAAGTAGATATAAATTATAAAATAATCAATATAGTACGAACCGAGGATTCAAAATGAAAACCACGGAAAACAGATAAATATATAAATAGTCAGGAAGGTCAATATTTTGATTTGCCTGACTTTTTTTATATCCAAATATGTAAGAAAAGTTGCCGATGGAAAGTTCTTTGCATTTTATTTGTAACATTTATCAAATTGAATAGTTAATATTATAAAGGAAAGGAGGACAGCACATGGATTTTGATTGTATATATAAATCATATTACCTGGACGTATATCATTTTTGTGTGGTTTATCATCGAACAAAGAAATTGCAGAAGATATTACACAGGAAACTTTTACAAAAGCATTGACGGCAATTAATTCATATGATGGAAGAAAAGATATACGTGCATGGTTATTTACAATTGCAAGAAATACATATTTTACATATTGTAAGCGTGAGAAAATCTATGTGGAATGGGAGCCTCAACGGAGCAGATCGATATTCAGACGGAGTTTATTGACAATCTAATAAATAAAGAACAGGTTGAGAAAATACATAATTTTTTGAAAAATATGAAAGATCCATACAAAATAGTATTTGAATTAAGAATACATGGGGAACTTTCATTTGAAAAGATTGGAAGAATTTTTTGGAAAAAGTTCTGGCTGGGCAAGAGTAACTTATTATAGAGCCAAAATGAAAATATTAGAATATATGGAGGCAGAGAATAATGAATAAAATAACATGTAATGTAATTAAAGATATTCTTCCGCTTTATATAGATGGGGTGGTAAGTGAAGATACACAAAAAATAGTGGATGAACATTTAGCGGAGTGCAGTTTATGCAGGGATGAAATGAATAAATTAAAAAAACGTTAGTTATTCCAACAAATGAAGAAATACAACAGGAGACTGTCAATGTATTGGAAAAAAGTATTTCTTCTATTGAAAGAATTGTAGTTAAAAAATTTATCCATTATTCATCGTATTTCGATCTGATATTTAATATCGGAATGATTCCGTTTATATATTGGCTGTATGTGATTTGGATAAAAAAAGAAACGTCTCTTTTGAATATATATGTGTTTATCAAAAATATAACCGAATAAGCGGGGGACTTATTAAGCTTTGCTTTGTTTTTTGTAATATTTATTTGTTGCGATATTATCCATATTGTTTTAACCATGAAAAGAAACAATTGAATATTATGGATTCGGTAGTTGTGATGTCAATTATGGTAAAGTTATTTTTTATTCTTATTCTAATGGCATTTTTAACGGCAGGTATATTAATGTAAGGGGATCGGTATAAGTGGAATGTTTTGCGGCGTATTTATAAAATCTTATTATTACGGAACAACGGAAATTGTTTTGATACAAAAGGAAGTTGCAATGTTAGGATGGATTTTATGCATATATGGAATTATTTTTATGATATTTATTTTTTTTTCAACCAGGCGTTTATGGAAAGAAATTTCAAAAAATATGGGGTGATAAGAATTGATGAGAAATATATTAGAAGTTAAAAATCTTGTAAGAAGTTACAATACAGCAACTTTTAGGGATTCAAAAATAATGTGAATGTGTTAAAAGGAATCAGCTTTCAAGTTGCGGAAGGTGAATTTGTTGGAATCATGGGAAAATCCGGATGTGGTAAGACAACGTTGCTTAAGACACTCGGAATGATTGATAAACCGACGGATGGAACAATTAAATTTATGGGAGAAGATACCAGTGAACTATACGGGGATAAACTTGCGGATATCCGAAACAGTAAAATAGGATTTATTTTTCAGGATTTTTATCTGATGGACAGCCTCTCAGTGGAAGAGAATATCATGCTGCCGATGATCATAAGCAAACAGAATATTAATAAGATGATTGCAGAAGCAAAGAAATATGCAGAACAATTTCAGATAGAACAACTGTTAAAGAAAAACCCTTATGAATTATCCGGTGGTGAAAAGCAGAGAGTTGCCATATGTCGTGCGTTAATCAATAATCCTGATCTGATACTTGCTGATGAGCCGACCGGAAATTTGGACTCAAAGTCAGGAAAGATTGTAATCGATGCATTGAATAAGATTTCATCGGAATATAAGAAGACAATTGTCATGGTAACGCATGATCCGCAGATGGCAAGCTATTGCAGTCGGTTAATTCTGTTGAAAGATGGTGTAATACTAGAGGATTTGAAGAATAGCGGAACTCAGGATGCATTTTATCAGGAAATCCTTGGGAAGATGAAAGAGTTGTAGAAGATTCACAATTCTAATTTCAGGTTTTGTAGATGCCAAAATAGGCAAAAAGAAATTGTTATAAAAAGAGTATTTCGAAAAATTCATGGCCAGAAAACCGGGTATTCATGGCCACAAGCAACTGTTGCCACACAAATCATGGTATAATTATCCCAATCATTTAAGTATAAAATTAACACAAAATAATAAAGGAAGCCCTTTCAAATGACAATAACAGACTCCGTAAAACAAAAAAAGCCAAAACATAAACTATTGGAGAAATACACCATAAAAAGAAAAGAACAAGGAAACAAAAAAGCAGACATATTTATGGAATCGTTTTTCAGATATATCTTTGCATCCCATGGATCAATATAAATGG
>VOFH01001320.1_pt1 | contig 31634 bp, 50 predicted proteins | sample 5384091 | NCBI WGS metagenome assembly VOFH01 (sample SAMN12384727, study PRJNA508395) | human gut metagenome | isolation source: healthy gut G | host: Homo sapiens
GCCGGTAAGAAACATTTTATTGAAAATAAGTCTTCAAAGGATGCCATGCTCATATGGGTCAGCAATCCTCCAAGCTTCTGACGCTTCCCCTGCAGAAGCTCTTTTATAGGGCTGTAATTACTGCCGGCCACATTTTTAGTGTGTACAGCAACAAATTATAAACATACAGTTCCTACCAGTACTATAATTACATGAGAAAGGTTTACACCATGGGAAAGAAATTAATTGATTTTATCGATATCACAAAGTCATACAACGGCAATGTTGTACTCGACGATTTAAATCTATACATCAGGGAGAATGAGTTTCTGACGCTGCTTGGACCATCAGGCTGCGGAAAGACCACCACACTTCGCATGCTCGGTGGCTTTGAGACCCCGGACAAGGGAAAAATCATGTTTGATTCAAAGGACATCACAAATGTGCCTGCAAACGAGAGAAATCTGAACACTGTTTTCCAGAAATACTCTCTTTTCCCTCATATGACAATAGCTGAAAACATCGCGTTTGGTCTTAAAATAAAGAAAAAAGCAAGGCTTACATAGATGACAAAATAAAGTATGCATTAAAGCTCGTCAATCTCGACGGGTATTGTCACCCACTGATCTTTTAAGGGTGTCCACTATGAGATGGAAGTGACCACCCTGAGGACGGCTTTGAGTGGCTGGTACACTCTACTGATATGTTCCCTGTTGGCCAGCAGGTAGGTATCCATGTGGATCCTTTGACATTCAGATCATGAACAAACCTGCTTCTGAAGATGAGGAGGCGATCGGAGTCAATGAATGATGAAAAGAAATCCGCGGCCTTAGGAAGAGCACTTCTTTCCGGCCCTTATCTGATCTGGATGATCGGTTTTACCATTATCCCCCTTGCCCTTATTTTTGGTTCGGCATTACCAATAAAAATGGCAGCCTGACACTGGCAAACATTACTGCTATTATGAATCCGGATCACTGGAAGGCGCTGTGGCTGTCTCTTGGGCTGTCACTGGTCAGTACGATCCTCTGCCTGATCCTTGCTTATCCTCTTGCCATGATCCTTCGTGGAAGAGGCAGTTCTGCCAGCGGCTTTATTGTATTTATCTTCATCCTTCCTATGTGGATGAACTTTTTTACTGCGTACTATGGCATGGCAGACATTACTTGAGCGAAACGGTGATCAATGGAATCTTAACCTGGCTCCACCTGCCGAAGCAGAACCTGATCAACACTCCTGCAGCTATCGTTCTTGGAATGGTATATAACTTCCTTCCATTTATGGTACTGCCCATCTACAACGTACTTGCAAAAATTGACGACAACACCATCAACGCCGCAAAAGACTTAGGTGCCAACACCTTACAGACTTTATTTTACATCTGGCTGCCTTTAAGCCTTCCTGGTATCATCAGCGGTATTACCATGGTATTCGTGCCCTCCTCACTACTTTCGTTATCTCCGACCTGTTAGGCGGAAGCAAAAGATCCTTCTGATCGGTAATGTAATTGAACAGGAGTTTACAAAGGGAAATAACTGGCACCTGGGAAGCGGTCTGTCTCTGGTCTTAATGGTATTTATACTTATCAGTATGGCCACGATCGCAAAATATGATAAAAACGGAGAAGGGACGGCATTCTAATGACAAAAGGCAAAAGAACGGTTTCGGAAGTTTATTTCCGACTTTTATTTAGTGATTATCCTTATCTTCCTTTATGCCCCCGATCTTCACCATGATGGTCCTTTCTTTTAACCAGTCAAAATCAAGGACCCACTGGGGCGGCTTTACACTTAGCTGGTATACACAGATGTTCCAAAGCCGGGCGATCATGTACGCCTTATACACCACACTGCTTGTGGCAATGATCTCCGCACTGGTGGCAACTGTCATTGGAACTGTGACAGCCCTCGCCATCAATCACATGAAGCCTGTGTCCAAAAATATTTTTATGGGAATCTCTAACATTCCCATGTTAAACGCGGATATCGTCACCGGTATCTCACTGATGCTTGCATTTATTGCCTTTGGGATCTCCCTTGGCTTTAAGACCGTGCTCATTTCCCATATCACCTTTAACATTCCTTATGTTATCTTAAGTGTTATGCCGAAATTAAAGCAGACGGACCGCTCCACCTATGAGGCGGCTTTAGACCTTGGCGCTTCTCCGGCTTATGCCTTTTTCCAGGTAGTTTTCCCGGATATCATGCCAGGTGTCCTCTCCGGTTTCCTGCTGGCATTTACCATGTCACTGGATGATTTCATTATCACCCATTTTACAAAGGGAGCCGGTATCAATACTCTGTCTACCTTGATCTACAGTGAAGTGCGCCGCGGTATCCGTCCTTCCATGTATGCCTTAAGCACCGTTATCTTTGTGGTGGTGCTGGTGGTACTGCTTATTGCAAATTTTCGGAAACAGCCGGAAAAAGACTAATATCGGGGACTGGAGGATCTAAGCTATCATGAAAATGCGTACATTCTGGGCTGCCGCAGCTGTTGCTGTAGGCTCCTGTGTGATATCCATTGCTATTTTAGGAGTTCCAGGAGCAGAAAACGGCGGCGGTACTTTAAAAGTATATAACTGGGGCGAATATATTGACGAGGATGTTATTACCCAGTTTGAAGATGAAACGGGCATTTCCGTTATCTATGACGTTTTTGAGACCAATGAGGAAATGTATCCAGTTGTAGAGGCTGGGGGAGTTAAATATGATGTAGTCTGCCCTTCAGACTATATGATCCAGAGAATGATCGATAATAATATACTGGCAGAGCTGGATTATGATAATATCCCCAATGCAGATCAGATCGGGGATCCTTACTGGAAAATGTCCCAGGGATTTGACCCGGACAATAAGTATTCCGTTCCTTACTGCTGGGGTACTGTAGGTATCCTTTATAATAAGCAGATGTTAGAACAGTTAGACGTACCAGAGCCAACCAGCTGGGCTGACCTGTGGGATCCCAAGCTGGCAGATGAGATTTTGATGCAGAACAGTATCCGTGATGCATTTATGATCGCATTGAAACAGAAAGGATATTCTTTAAATACTTCTGACCCGGAGGAACTGGCGCAGGCAAAGAGATATGCTGATCGAACAGAAACCCCTTGTCCAGGCTTATGTTATCGACCAGGTAAGAGATAAAATGATCAATGGAGAAGCTGCGGAAGGTGTGATCTACTCCGGCGAAATGCTTTACATCCAGGAACAGATCCAGGAGCTTGACCTGAATTATGACCTGGAATATGTGGTTCCAGATGAAGGAACTACTCTCTGGATCGACTCCTGGGTAATTCCAAAAATGCAGAAAACAAAGAAGCGGCAGAACAATGGATCAATTTCATGTGCCGTCCGGATATTGCAAAGAAAAAAACTTTGACTACATTACGTATTCTACTCCGAATACAGGCGCTTATGAGCTTTCTGATAAGGAGCTTCAGGATAACAAAGCCCTGTTCCCGGATATGGATTCCCCGGCAATGAAAAAACAGTGAGATCCTCCGTTATCTTGGAGATGATACAGATAATATTTACAATGAAATGTGGAAAGAAGTTAAAGCCCAGTAATTCCCAGTTAAAGTTCCACCAGGCCTCTTATTTCCATGCCAGATTTTGTTTTTCAGGGAATTTTATCAATAAGGATTTATTACCATTTCTATTACTTGTAAATATGGTTTTTTTATGTTAAAATTATTGTACTTAGTGGGAGCGCATCTGAAAATTTTGCCGCGATTTTCAGATGCGCTCTACGGCTACTTTGAGATCTGATGAAAGGACGTGTTGTTGTGAAAATACAGGAATCTGCGGAAAATTATCTGGAGACTATATTTATGCTCAGCAGGCATAAGCCTTATGTGCGTTCCATTGATATTGCAAATGAATTAAGCTTTTCCAAACCAAGTGTCAGCGTTGCCATGAAGAACCTGCGCGAAAATGGCTATATCCACATGACTGACCAGGGCCACATTACTTTGACACAGACCGGTCAGGATATTGCTAATAAAATGTATGAACGTCACATTATGCTGTCTAACTGGCTGATCTATCTGGGCGTGGATGAAAAGACAGCTGTGGAAGATGCCTGCAAGATCGAGCATGTACTCAGTGCCCAAAGCTTCCAGGCGATCAAGAAGCATATCACACAGGGAAATGAGCTTCCTGCTGATATGAAAGAAGATGAATAAACAAAAATAGTTTGAAAAAGAAGGACGGGGCGGTCACTGGTGGTGGCCGTCTTTTTTGCAGAATGAGAGTTTTTCCGAAGAAATAATCTTTCCAAAGAAAGGACGTGTACATATGAAAGTAAAACATATTTCTATTGCAGTGGATCCTGAACAGACCGGAAATCCTGTTTTGGTGCTCCGGCAGATCTTACTGCTTATATCCTGGAACCAGTAGAAGGGATCACGGATAAAAAAGACCGGCTGTCCTGCTTTGTCCGGGCGGCGGCTATCATAAACTTTCGGGACGTGAAGATCAACCGGTCGCTATGAAGTATCTGGCAGCTGGTTTTCATGTCTTTGTGCTTCACTACAGCCTGGTGCCGGATGTATTTCCACGGGCACTTATGGAGCTGGCGCTTTCCATGAAGCTGATACGTGAACATGGAAATGAGTGGAATGTAGATGTAAAGCGGATCGCTGTTTCCGGATTTTCTGCAGGCGGACATCTGGCGTGCTGCCTTGGAACTTTCTGGAATAAGGAATGGCTGTATAAGGCTTTGGAAGTGAAGCCGGAGATGATACAGCCCAATGGGATAATCCTTTGTTATCCGGTTATCACTTCCGAAGAATATTGTCATAAAGGGTCATTTGAATGTCTTATGGGGACTGAGGCTTCTAAGAAAGATATGGAACTTCGCAGGCTTCTGTCCTTGGAGTATCAGGTGGGTCCTCAGGTTCCAAAAACTTTTTTATGGCATACCTGGACGGATCAGTCAGTGCCAGTGGAGAACAGCCTGTTGCTTTTACAGGCTTTAAGAAAGGCCGGAGTAAACGTGGAAGCACATTTGTATCCGATGGCCCCCACAGGGATCGCCCTTGGAACAGAAGAAACCCAGGAATCGATCAGAAATATCTGGCGCCTTATTGTGAAAGCTGGATGGGGTTAGCGATACGCTGGATTTCAGAACAGCTGTAATATTGTAACGCCATTATTCTCCCCACTGCTTTATCATGGATTACGCAGGCCGTCATTTCACTTATCAATTCTCCACATCTTGAGTGCATCTGTCCGAATGCAGCGGCCAAAGTCCGATGCAGGCGAACAGGTGCAAATCGAAAAGCCAGTGGACAATGATAAGTGAAATGTAAGGCCGTTTTCACGCTTCACAACCTCACAGCTGCCAGTTTCCAGCCTGTCACAACTCAGAAAATCCCAACGATCACCAATCTCCCAGATTTCATGGCACATCACGCTTTCAACGCCCTCATAGCATTCAAAATCGCGATCACCGAAACACCAACATCCGCAAAAAACCGCTTCCCCACATTTCAAGCCACACCAAAAGCTCCCATAGCCACGACCACAAACTTAACCCCAGTGCAAACACAATATTCTGCATAACGATCCCCATAGTCTTTCTGGAGATTCTTACAATATCCGCGATCTTTCCTTCATCATCATCCATAAGCACCACATCCGCAGCCTCGATTGCCGCATCCGATCCCATACTTCCCATAGCGATTCCCACATCCGCCCTGGAAAGCACCGGTGCATCATTAATGCCATCACCAACAAAAGCCAGTTTTTACTTTCCGGAAGAAATTTCATCAGCGATTCCACTGCATCTACCTTATCACCAGGAAGCAGCTGGGCATGAACCTCATCCAGACCGATTTCCTTCGCTACTGCCTCCGCTACATTACGTCTGTCGCCAGTCAACATCACAGTCTTAGAAACACCAGCCCGCTTCAGTCTTTGGATTGCATCTTTCACACCATCCTTGATGCCATCTGCAATGACGATCGAGCCCAGGAATCTGCCATCTTCTGCCACATATACAACTGTACCTATAGAATCGCACTCCGTATAAGAAATTCCTTCCTCATCCATCAGCTTGCCATTGCCTGCCAGTACCATTTTCCCATCGATCTTAACCTTCACGCCATGACCGGAGATTTCCTGGGCATCACTTACTCTGCTCGATCCAGTTTCTTTCCCCATGCATCCCTGATAGACCGTGAGATCGGATGATCCGAATAGCTTTCAGCCAGTGCAGCCAGTTCCAGTACCTTTCTCTGCTTTTCACTTCTGGGATCTGTGCCATTTTCAGCACTTTCTCCACTTTCATTTTCTCCATTCCCGGTTGTATCTGCTTCCTCATCCACACTGTAGATCCGGGCCACCTTAAATTCACCCTTCGTCAGCGTACCTGTCTTATCAAATACCACTGTATGAAGCTTTGACATGATCTCCAGATAATTGCTTCCCTTCACCAGAACACCCCTTTTTAGAAGCAGCACCGATACCAGAGAAGAAACTCATTGGAACAGAGATAACCAGGGCACAAGGACAGGAGATAACCAGGAATGTACACGCTCTTCGTACCCATTCAGCCCATGACTGACCTGCAAATAACGGCGGGATCACTGCCAATACAACTGCACCTATTACTACAGCCGGTGTATAATACCTTGCAAACCGGGTAATAAAATTCTCCACATGGGCTTTCTTGCTGCTGGCATTCTCCACCAACTCCAGGATCTTGGCTACAGTAGAATCATCAAATTCCTTGGTAACTTCCGCCCTCAAAGCCCATTTCCATTGACACAGCCGCTTACCCAGATCGTCCCCTTCCTTCACTGTTCTTGGAACAGACTCACCGGTCAGCGCAGAAGTATCTACCATAGACTCACCAAAAAACAACTTTTCCATCCAGTGGGATCTTTCGCCTGGCTTGATCACGATGATATCGCCAACCTCCACGTCGTCCGGATCCACCTGCTTTAACTGCCCGTCTTCCTCAATATTGGCATATTCCGGACAAATATCCATCAGATCCGTAATAGACTGGCGGGAACGGTTTACTGCATAACTCTGGAACAGCTCGCCCACCTGATAAAAACAGCATAACAGCCACTGCCTCAGAATATTCATTCACTCCAAAAGCACCAATGGTCGCTACTGCCATGAGAAAATTCTCATCAAAAATCTGACCATTTTTAATATTCCGCACTGCCTTATAAAGAATATCCCAGCCGATCACAAAATAAGGGATGAGATACAAAAACAGCAGCTTCCAGCCTTCAAACACAGCAGGGATCATTTTCATATGATCTGCTGCCACCAGCCGCTGCATACAGCACTGCAGTCACCAGAATACGTGTGAGCATGTTTTTCTGTTTCTTTGTCATGGCTATCTCCTTATACCTCAGATCACATAACGATCTTGCAATCCGGCTCTACTTTCTTACAGCATCTGCTGCTGCTTTTTCAAGATCTCATCAAAACGGTCATCATCTGCATCCAAAGTCAGTTTCTGCATCATAAAGCTTACTGTTGCATCATTTACGCCGTCAATTTTTTTAATAGCATCCTCCATCTTTGCAGCACAGATTAGCGCAGTCCAGATCCATCAGTTTAAATTTCTTCTTCATAGTCTTGTTCCTCCTGATATAAAATATTCTTTGTAATAAAACAGCTTTTCACTACTCCTGGATATGCTCCATTCCCTGACTGATGATCGTCTTTACATGGCCATCTGCAAGGGAATAAAAAACGGATTTTCCGTCCCTGCGGTTTTTACAAGGCGGTTCTGCTTTAAGATCCGCAGCTGGTGGGAAATAGCAGACTGGGTCATATTAAGCAACTGGGCAATATCACAGACACACAGTTCTGCCTCAAACAGCACATAAAGGATCTTTTATCCTGGTAGAATCCCCAAATACCTTAAAAACCTCTGCCAGATCATACAGCTGGTCTTCATCCGGCATATGGTCTGTCACTGCTTTTACCACATCTTCGTGAATCTGACATGCTTCGCAGTGTTCTACATCGTTTAATGCCATAGGCGGTGCTCCTTTCCTTTGTATTCACATAAATGTTTTGTATGAATAATTGTTCATATGTTTATATTTGCATTATAATACAACCCATATAAATGTCAATATGTTTTCTGAAATTTTGACTCTGGTATGTTACAGTTTGGCATATGGTGGACTGTAACCCTGGTATCATAAAATCCCGGTAAGACATTCTGCTTTTCTTAGCAGCCCGTCTTACCGGGATCAATATGATGTTCTTACTTATTCTTTTTATTTGAACTTTTTCTTGTTTTCTGCAAACTCAGCCTTTACTTCATCCATCAGCTCCGGCTTTGTGATCGATCCATAGAAGCTCCCGCAATGGACTTGGCGCCATAGAGAATGCAGTCTCTTGCAGCCTGTGTCTTTCCTGCATCTACAAATTCCTGAGAATGGGAAGATGTACCTTCCGGTACAAAAGCTACACGGATACAGGAACCTGGGGATCTCATACATAACGTTTCCAAAATCAGTGGAACCGGTCTTTTCTCTCGGTGGTGCCAGTCTTGGAGCACCTGCCAATTTGGCATTTTCCATAAGAAGCTCATTTAACTTAAGAACCGGGATCTTATTGTAGAAATCACTGGTCTGCTCTAATTCATAATCAACACCTGCGATCAGTGCTGCGCCCTTAACAATGTCCTTAAAACGGCTTACAACACCCTTTAACTCTTCCTTGGAGAAAGAGCGCAGGAAAACTTACCTACAGACTTTGCAGGCACTACATTAGCCGGTCCCGGAAGCTCTGCTACGGTATAATGCATGCGCACATCATCCGGCACATGCTCTCTTAAAAATTCAATACCGTTAAATGCTACTAAAAGAGCATCAAAAGCGCTGCGTCCCTGTTCCGGAGCCAGTGCTGCGTGGGCACGTTTTCCATGGAAAGTAACCTTAAAGGACTGGTCTGCCAGACACTTTACATCTGTACAGGTAGTCGGGCTTCCATGCATCATAAACGCTGCATCCAGCTCGTGGAAACAGCCGTTCTTGATCATATCACACTTAGAACCAAGGGTTTCCTCTGCCGGTGTGCCATAAACTACCAGTGTAAATGGCTCTTCTCCTGCACATTCCTTTAAAGCAACTGCTGCGCCTAAACAGGACGGTCCCTGCATATGATGGCCGCATCCATGTCCTAAGCCCTCTAAAGCGTCATACTCGCAAAGGATACCGATCACAGGACCGCCTTCCCCATGTTTCCACTCTGCACGGAAAGAAGTTTCATATCCACCTACACTTCTTTCTACAGAAAACCATTATCTGTAAGATATTTTGTTAAAAGATCACATGCCTGGTATTCTTTGCCTCTGTATTCTGGATGATCAAAGATAAAATCAGCCATTTCCCACAGTTTTTTTCTTTCTGTGCTTCAATTTTTTCAAATAATTCATTTTTCGTTGTCATAAAATTTCCCTCCGGACATTACATCGGTCCTAAATGGATACCCTGGGCAATTGCTGTCATAATACATGCTGTAACTGCCCAGATCAGGAACAGTTTCCAAATAAACTTCAGCCAACGGTCATATGGGATGTTAACAGCACTGATGATACCCATAAGAGCAGTAGAATGAGGCAGAATATAGTTACAGAAACCATCACCGAAATTATATGCCAGAACACTGGTCTGACGGGTAACACCTAACAGGTCAGATACCGGGATCATGATCGGCATGATAGCTGCCGCCTGTCCACTGCCAGATACAATTACAAAGTTGATCAGTGTATTTGCAATATACATTGCAGGAGCCATAAAGAAGCTTGGTGTGTGACGCAGGCAGGAAGCCAGTGCGTATACAACAGTATCTACGATCTTTCCTGCGCTCATGATACTTGCGATGGCACTTGCAAGACCGATGATCATAGCAGCTGTCAGCATCTTTTTACAGCCTTCAACAAATACCTTTGACATATTAGAAGGTGTTTCTCCTGCAATAAATCCAACTACAATACCAAGTCCTACGAATACAGATGCCAGCTCCGGCATATCCCAGCCAAACTTAACAGAACCAACTACCATACCAGCTAAAGCTGCAACCAGAGCGATGATGATCAGGGTTTTTCTTACATCCATGGTTCCGAAAGAGTCAATATCCAGGTCTTTCTGCTCATTCTGGCTGTCCAGGTCATACATTGGGCTTAACTCTGGATTCTTGCGGATCTTTAAAGCATATCTTACCAGATAAATATTGGTAATAATAAGGAATACCACAAAGCAGACTGCACGGTACTGGATTCCTGAAAACAGCGGCAGTTCTGCGATCTTCTGGGCAACAACAGTGGTACTTGGATTTACAGTACCGGTTGCAAAACCAACTGCGCCACCTAACAGGATGATCGCCGCACCAACGATGGAGTCAAGTCCCATTGCCAGAGCGATCATTACAACTACAGGAGCAAATGCGATGAACTGGTTTACACCCTGGGTGGTACAGATCAACGCAAAGATGGTAGTCATGATCGGGATAAAGATATACAGACGGTTCTGAAATACCTTTGCAACACGGGCTACTGCAGAATGAAGAGCGCCGGATTTGTCGATCAGGTCAAACGCACCGCCTGAGAAGATGATGATTCAACATCGATCCACTCTCTTACACATGGAATTTACAATGTAAAGAGGGATCAGAAGTGGGTTAACTGGACAGCGGTCAATAAAGGAGAACTGGTTCGGGTCTACTACCTTTACTCCGTCTGCGTTTTCCACACGCACATACTGTCCTGCCGGAACGATCCAGGTCAGTAAGGTTGCGAACAGGATGATGACCATCATGATCACAAATGTGTGAGGCATTTTAAATGTCTTTTGTTTTTTTCTGCCATTTTTAATACTCCTTCCGTACTTTTTTTTTATTATTTTATCACGCTAAAGCATGGAAGTATATTTAATTTTATTTATTCTTTATATAAATTTAATAAATAATGACGATATTGGGATTAAAAGGCATTTTGACATCCATGCTGCCGGATCACCTGTGGAAAAATTTTCTCACATTCTCTTCCATGCGCCATAAGCATATCGATCATACGCTGCATATAGCCGGTCACTGGCATTTCTTTTCCTGTATGCCAGCACAAAATCAGTGGCACTGTCAATATTACGCATATAATAATACCGCACATTTTCCTGCTTTTTCATATACATCACATAGCTTTTCCTGGTTAAATCCGATCCCCAGTCCTTCTCCTACCATCTGCATGGCAGTTTCTATGCTGCGTATCTCCCGTATTTTTTCCCGGCCTTACTCCATTTTTATTTAATATACATTCTGAATCCCTGCGGATGCTCTGATTCTGTTTTGCCAGTATAAGCTTTTTCCCCGTTCAGCCAGAAAAGGTCCAGACTTGGAAGGTCTTTTCCTTCTTCCCAGACTGCCTTTTCATTAATGGGATGGTCTTTTGGGACAGCAATAAGAAGATGTTCTTTAAATACCACAAAACTATTCATATAGGGAGGCAGGTCTACGCTATTGCATAAAAAGCAGCATCTGCTTTAAAATTCTGGATACTTTCTTTTAATTCTTTCATGGTTCCTTCACAAAGGATCACTTCCACTCCCGGAAATTCCTTTTCGTAAGAGGCAATAACAGGGGCAAAAATCCGGTCGCCCGGCGCAGTTGGACCCCGATGCGGATGCGTCCGCTGTAATTTCCTGTAATATCCTTTAATTTTTCATCCAGTTCATGGCTCAGCTGCAAAAATAAGCTTCGCCTTTTCCACATACTGCTCCCCCGCATAGGTAAGGATAAACTGCTTTCCCACCCGTTCAAATAAACGGACTCCCAGGGATTTTTCCAGATTGTTAATGTATATGCTTAATGCAGGCTGGGAAATAAAAAGCTCCTTTGCCGCTGCTGTAATCGTTCCGTTTTCTGCCAGTGCACAGACGTATTCCTGTTCCTTCAGATTCATGATCATGTCTCCTGTGTGCTGAAATTTTTTATCTTCTGTCATGTATTATACTTAATTATCCGAAAGAATGGCAAGATTTATTGCTTTAAACAGCATAACGATCAAAAAGTATTTCTGTCTAGTGTACCGGCAAATTGATTTCTAAAGCAATATATTTCCAAGTCTGATCCATTTTATGAGTCAAACTTTGGATTTAGTTCAATAGGGTCCGAAAGGGCTCACCATGTATAAACGCATTCACGGCAATTTTGTCCATTTTGCTCCGCCACCGATTAGGTAGGTCTCCGGCAAACTCGCTCACTGCGTTCGCTCAAACAGTGCCTCCAACCTACCAGCTATGCTCACAAAATGGACAAAATTACCTACCGAATGCTTATTATACATGGGTGAGCCCTTTCTACTGTATTGATAGGTCACATAAAAAATGCCGTACTTAAATACAATCCCCCGCCTACATGAAAACTGCTTATTGGTTTGCTCCTACATTTTTATTGCCAATAACGTAGAAAGCCGCCGGTACACATGACAGAATAAGCATTTGTTTGAAAATCCGTGAGTGGGCGCACATAGCGTCAGAACGGAGAACCACTGTTTGAGCATGCAAAGCGTGCGAGTTTGGTTCGCAGTTCTGACAATAGGCGACGCAAGCCCACAAACAAAGGATTTTCTCCCAAATGCGCATCTGTCATGTGTACCGGTGGCTTTCGGACCTTAGTCAACAATACATAGAACAGAAAAAGCCCCCGAAGAATTAACTCTTCAGAGGCTTCTTTGTCATTTCCTATTCTTCCTTTTCTTCTGGAATCACTTCAATTCCCAGCATCCCCTAACTGCTTTGGATCTACAGGTGCCGGTGCCTTTGTCATAAGACAGGAAGCATCCTTTACCTTCGGGAATGCGATTACGTCACGGATACTGTCTGCGCCAACCATGAGCATGATCATACGGTCGAAACCATATGCCAGACCTGCGTGAGGCGGTACTCCGTACTTAAATGCCTTTAACAGGAAACCAAACTGGTCATTTGCTCTTTCTGGTGTAAAGCCAAGGACCTCAAACATCTTGGACTGGATATCTGCCTGATGGATACGCACAGAACCGCCACCCATTTCTACGCCGTTTAATACGATATCGTAAGCCTTTGCACGTACTCTGCCTGGATCGGAATCAATGTACTGAAGGTCTTCATCCATAGGCATAGTAAATGGATGATGCATTGCTACGAAACGTCCTTCTTCTTCGGAATACTCTAATAACGGGAACTCTGTTACCCAGAGGAACTTAAAGTCATCTTTCTTTAACAGGTCTAACTGTCTTGCCAGCTCCAGACGCAGGTTGCCAAGTACGTCAAATACTACTTTGTCCTTGTCAGCTGCAAAGAGTAATAAGTCACCTGGCTTACCGTCCATAGCTGCAACCAGTGCTGCCATTTCTTCATCCTTCATGAATTTAGCGAAGGAAGACTTGTAGGTGCCGTCTTCATTAATTGCAATATAAGCAAGACCCTTTGCACCAAAGCCCTTTGCGTATTCTACTAAGGCATCGATCTTCTTTCTTGGCATATGTCCCTGTCCTTCTGCATTAATACCACGGACAGAACCACCATTCTCTAAAGCGCCCTTAAATACAACAAATTCACACTCCTTAACAACCTCAGAAACGTTCTTTAATTCCATTCCGAAACGAAGATCTGGTTTGTCAGAACCAAAACGGTCCATAGCTTCTCTCCAGGTCATACGCTGGATGGGCAGCTGAAGATCATAGTTGCAGATCTCCTTAAACAGCTTCTTTAACAGACGCTCATTTACGTCTAAAACGTCATCAACATCTACGAAAGAAAGCTCCATATCGATCTGGGTAAACTCAGGCTGACGGTCTGCGCGAAGATCCTCATCACGGTAGCAACGTGCTAACTGGAAGTAACGGTCATAACCGGAAACCATCAGTAACTGCTTAAACAGCTGTGGAGACTGTGGAAGTGCGTAGAAAGAGCCTGGATGTACACGGCTTGGTACCAGGTAGTCTCTTGCACCCTCTGGTGTACTTCTTGATGAGAGTTGGGGTTTCAATCTCTAAAAATCCTTCTTCTGCTAAAAATGCACGGGTCAGAGTAGCAACACGGCTGCGCAGGATCAGATTTCTCTCTGGATATCAGGACGGCGAAGATCCAGGAAACGGTATTCCAGACGTAGATCTTCTTTTGTCTTGCTCTTTTTTTCTTCAATTGGGAAAGGAGGTGTCTCAGACTCTGCCAGGATACGTAAAGACTCTGCTCTTACTTCGATGGCACCTGTTGCCAGATTTTCATTGACAGCACCGGAACGTGCTTCTACATGTCCGGTTACTGCAATGACAAATTCACTTCTTAATTTCTCAGCTTTTCAAAGTTTTCAGTTCCACAGTCATTTTCCTCGAAAATGATCTGAAGGATACCAGAACGGTCTCTTAAGTCAACGAAAATAATTCCGCCTTTGTTTCTGCTCTTCTGGACCCAGCCCATGACGGTTACTTTTCGCCGATCTGGGCAGACGTTAATTCTGTACATCTGTGGGACCGCTTCAGTCCTACCATTGATTCTGCCATGATTTTTCTCCTTCTATAACTATTACTTCATAAGCTTTCTGTTTAATAAATGATTAATGTTTCAGGCTTTCTTTATAAAATTCCTTAAACTCCTGATAGCCTTCTTTTCCAAGCTGTTCCTTCTGGAACTTCTTGTTTTTGTTCATCTGGGCTACCAGAACCTGAACGCCATTCTTTTTCTCTCTTCCATTGCTTCACGGATCACTGCTGCTAAAGAAGCAGAGTCAATTTCCTTTTCAAAGAGGAATGCCTTCTTCTGTCCAGCACCCGGAACAGTAAAGCCATTGTCTAAGAGGATGGTAACGATACGTTCAAAACCAATGGAGAATCCACATGCAGGTGTCATCCATACCGGTAAACTTGCCGATCATCTTGTCATATCTTCCACCGCCTGCTACAGAACCGCCGAAGCCTTCCATGGAAAACCTCGAAAATGGTTCCTGTGTAGTAGGACATTCCACGTACCAGAGTCGGGTCAAATTCCAGACCAAAATCAGCTTCTGCTACATCTTTTACAGTTTCCATAATGTGTACCAGTCCCTGGCATACAGCCGGATCCATAACATCCTTTAAGGTCTCACCTAATTTCTTAACACCATCCGCATCTCTGGTAACAGTACGGAGGATCTCCATATAACGGCTTACGCTTTCAGGAGCGTTTCCATTTTCCAGAAGTTCTTCTCTACGCCTTCAAGACCGATCTTGTCCATCTTGTCCAGTGTGATCAGAACACTGTCCATAGCCTCTTCTGCAAAACCGCAGTAACGTGCCATGCCAAAGAGGATACCTCTGTCGTTGATCCGGACAGTAAATGCATTGTCCGGGCAGATCTTGCTTAATGCAGTGGTTGTAGCTAAGATCAGTTCGATCTCTGCCAGACTGGTAGGATCGCCTAAAATATCGATATCACACTGTACAAACTGACGGTAACGTCCACGCTGCGGACGGTCGGCTCTCCACACGCTTCCCATCTGCAATGCCTTAAAAGGACTTGGAAGGTTTGCTGCGTTATTTGCATAATAACGGACAGCGGCAGTGTCAGGTCATAACGCAGACCGCTGTCTGCCGATCATTCTCTTCCTTTGCAGTCTCTAAATTCAGCTTGTCACCTCTCTTTAAAATCTTGAAGATCAGCTTCTCATTGTCGCCGCCCTGCTTGCTGGTCAGGTTCTCAATGTGCTCCACGCACGGAGTCTCGATCTGAGAAAAGCCAAAGCCTTTGTAGGTCTCGCGAATCTGGTTCATAACATATTCGCGATCTGCATCTCTGCAGGAGTGATATCTTTCATGCCGGTAACCGGCTTCTTTGTTAATGCCATATTTTTCTCCCTAATGCATTTTTTAAGTACATTTTAATTCTACTAGTACATTATTCCGTAAATAACTGTACTAATCACATAGGATGCTGATTTGAGTATGCAGGTCTAAAAATGCAGGCGTAGCGGGCTACGCTGAAGCTTTTTAGAACTGTGCGATCAGATTCCCAGACAAGTGCGTGGTATAGTTATTTTGAAAAACGATATACTAGTACTTTCTATATACTATACTATTCTTTTTTATTGTAATGAACTTTCCTGATTTTGCAAGCATTTTAGTAAAGAATCTTTCTTTCCTCCCGATCATCTCATCGATCCGGCTGATATACTGTTCTACTTCCTTTACATTCTCGCATCGCTCCCTGCGGTTTTCAGACGGGAATACCACTTTTGTGGTGGTTCCCGGCGCCGCAGGCGACGATCGTTGCCAACTCTTCCATGACATCAAAATATTGTACAGACAAGCCTTTCCCGGAAGGGAATAACCTACGTTTTCAAAGTTGCCTGCCATGTTTTTCTGGCGGTAGAGATAGTACGGTTCCATGCCCATTCTGCGGGCACAGGCTTCACTTAAGGCGATCATTTCCGGTGTGTTGCTCGATCTTTAAGTCTGCATATTCTTCTTTAAACATATTAAGTCTTGCAGCACGTCCTGATCGCAAGAGAATGAACGGTAAGTGAATCCGGCTTTAAGGCTTCGATCTCTTCTAAGGTATGTTTTACATCATCCGATCTTCTCCTGGAAGTCCCATGATCAGGTCCATGTTGATGTTGTCAAATCCCAGCGCTCTTGCCATATGGAACTTTTCTTTTACATTTTCCACTGTATGACGGCGTCCGATCAGGTCTAAGGTCTTCTGGTTCATGGTCTGGGGATTAATAGAGATACGGCTGATGCCATGGGAAGCTAAAACCTTTAACTTTTCTTCTGTAATGCTGTCCGGACGGCCTGCTTCTACAGTAAATTCCAGAACATTTTTTGTATCAAACAGCTGCTCTAATTTGCATAAAATAGCATCAATGTCCTCTGCCGGCAGTGAAGTAGGTGTACCGCCGCCAAAATAAATGGTGTCAAGAGGTCTTCCTTCATCTTTTCCGCTGTATATTCCAGTTCTTTAAATAAAGCTTCCAGATACAGTCCCGTACGGCCTTTCCACTTGCTGATAGGATAAGAGGTAAAGGAACAATACAGGCAGGTAGTAGGGCAGAACGGGATACCTACATACAGACTATATCCACTGTCATAATTAATCGGTTCCATCAGGCGCTTTTCTCTTGCTGCGATCTCAACGCTCAGATTGATCTTTTCATCGCTGGTCATATAAGTTTCCTTCATGAACCTGCGGATATCGTCTTCTTTCCAGCCATCTTCCAGACGGCTCAACGCGATCTTGGTGGGACGGATCCCCGTAAGAGATCCCCATGGAAGTTCATGGCCGGTGCGTCCTACAAGCATCTGGTAGAATAATTTTTTTATCACATTTTTGGTAGCGGAGTGGTCTGATAAGTCTGCTTTTCCTGCAAAATGGGCGGTCAGTGTCCAGCCTTCCAGTCCTTCTGGGGCGGACATGTTTGAATCCGTCTGCTTTTCAACAGCTACTGCGCTATCTTTTGCTTCAACACCAGCTGCATTAACAGCTGCGCCAGCGCTTTCTTCCCCATTTTCCAGTTTTTCCCAGATCCCAATGACAGCTTCCCCATCTTTTAATCTGGTCTGCACATAAAAATCAATGTTCTCTTTTTACTTCATGGGCATAAGTCTCACCTGATAAAAAGACATCAGAAGTTCTCTGATGTCCTGTTCATACGCATTATCCTGTATTAATAATCCGATCATTTTTTTCCTGCTTTCTATCTGTAATACGGAATAGGATTGTGTTCTTTTTCATAACCAATGGTAGTTGGATCACCATGTCCCGGATAAACCATGGTATCTTCCGGAAGCACAAATAATTTGTTTAAAAGTGAATCTGTTATATCACTGCTGCTTCCTGTTGCCAGGTCTGTACGGCCGTAAGACTCATAAAACAGCGTATCGCCGGAAAGAAGGACTCCTCCTGGGGAATATAATAGCTGACAGAACCAGATGTGTGTCCGGGAGTAGCAATCACCTTCCATTTATATCCTAAAAGTTCTAATTCGTCCCCATCACGGACCAGTACATCTGCATGGAAACTGGTCTGTTTTCCCGGCAGATGACAAGACAGGTTCAAAGAAGTATCTGCCAGCATGGCATCTTCTGTTTCAGAAGCATAGACCAGAAGGTGGAATACCCGTTTTACCTCAGGCACTCCGATAATATGGTCAAAATGCCCATGTGTCAAAAGCACTGCCACCGGTGTTACCCCCAGTTCGCTGCATTTATTTAAAATATAGGCTCCGTTATCTGCCGGATCTACCACTACGCCTTCTTTTTTGTATCGTTATTGTAGACCAGATAACAGTTTGTGCTTACCATTCCAAGCACCATAGTCTTTATCCTGAAGTTATTGCTCATAATTCTCCTTTTATTATATTAAAACCGCTTCTGCTGTCGCAAACAGTTACAGGCACAAATTTATCAACCGGTGGTTCTCTGGATATCCAGAACACCGTCGATCTGGCGGATCTTATCTGTAATACGGTTCAGTTCCTCTGTTCCATGGATATCAAAGGTCATAATGATCGTCGCACGACCCTGCTTGCTGGTGCGCACGTTCATGGAAGTGATATCGATCTGCTTTTCTGTAAATACCTTTGAAATATCTGCAAAAAGACCGATCCGGTTGTTTGCAAAAATCTTGATTTCTGTGGAATACTGCTCTGTACTGGAAGGATTTTCCTCTACCTGCCACTCTGCATCAATCAGTCTTTTCTTTCATCTTCCGGCAGGTTGATCACATTGATACAATCCGTACGATGAATGGAAACACCTCTTCCTCTGGTAACAAAACCAACGATCTCATCACCAGGTACCGGATTACAGCACTTGGAAAAACGGACTGCCACATCATGGATTCCTTTTACCACAATGCCGCTCTTTTATTTTTACGGACTGTAGCTTCACCGCTTCTTCCGTCAGTATCAGCAATACCGTCTAAAACCTCTGTATCCGTGATCTCCCGTTTTAGCTTCTTCTCCCGTTCTTCTAACATCTTGTTGATGACCTGGCCTTCTTTCAGGCCGCCATGTCCGATAGATGCCAGCACAGAATCCCAATCCTTAAAGGCATAACGTTTCATTACCTTTTCCATAAATTCCGGTTTGGAAAGTTCCGACAGATTAATGCCTTTTGCTTTACAATAACGGTCAATGGCGTCACGGCCGCGGATGATATTATCTCTTTCATCTGGGTCTTGAACCACTGATTGATCTTGTTCTTGGCCTGGGTACTTTTTACCACGTTCAGCCAGTCGCGGCTTGGTCCCTGAGAATTCTGTGAAGTAATGATTTCAATACGGTCGCCGTTTTTGATCTCATATTCAATCGGAACCAGCTTACCGTTAACTCTGGCACCTACCATCTTATTTCCCACAGCACTGTGTATAGAATAAGCAAAATCAATAGGTGTGGAGCCGCTTGGAAGAGTTTTTTACATCACCAGATGGGGTAAAACAGTACACGCTGTCAGAGAACAGGTCCAGATCACCCTTTACCATGCTTCAAAAACTCTTTGGAATCATCATATCCCGCTGCCATTCCAGAATCTGGCGCAGCCAGCTTAATTTTTCTTCTTCTTTTCCTGCGGCAATCTGTCCGCTTCCGCTCTCTTTATATTTCCAGTGTGCCGCGATACCATACTCAGCGGTACGGTGCATCTCATAGGTGCGGATCTGAATCTCAAACGGCTGTCCACTGCTGCCAATCAGAGTCGTATGCAGCGACTGGTACATATTCGGCTTCGGCATAGCGATATAGTCTTTAAAACGACCAGGAATCGGCTTGTACATTTCATGGATCACGCCAAGTGCCGCATAACAGTCCTTTACCGTATCTACCATAATACGAACAGCAAAAAGATCATAGATCTGGTCCAGAGTCTTGTTCTGCTTTAACATTTTCTTATAAATACTGAAAAAGTGCTTTACTCTGCCGCCTACAGTAGCTTCAATACCTGCTTCGTCTAAATGTGCCTTTACTTCATCTACAATAGACTGGACAAAGGCTTCCTGGCATCTTTACGCAGATCAACTTTTTTCTACCAGGTCATAGTAGACTTCCGGCTTTAAAAATTTAAGTGATAAATCATCTAATTCGATCTTGATCTTGGAAATACCCAGACGGTCTGCAATAGGAGCATAGATCTCCATGGTCTCTCTTGCTTTTTCCTTCTGCTTTTCCGGCTTCCAGTACTGACCGGTACGCATATTGTGAAGACGGTCTGCCAGCTTAACGATGATGACCCGGATATCCTTTGCCATGGCAAGGAACATCTTTCGCAGGTTCTCTGCCTGGATCTCCACCTTATCCTTATCCCAGTTTAACTGGGTCAGCTTTTGTAACGCCGTCTACCAGAAAAGAAACCTCTGGTCCAAACTCTTTAGTCAGCTCATCCAGTGTCATGACCGTATCTTCCACTACGTCATGTAAAAGTCCTGCTGCAATGGTCTCCTTGTCCATCTCCAGATCAGCCAGAATAATAGCCACACATAAAGGATGGATGATATAAGGCTCTCCGGACTTTCTCTTCTGATCCTTATGGGCTTGTGCTGCGATCTTATACGCCTTTTTCGATCATGGAAATATCATCGGAAGGATGATATTTATGGATCGTCTTTACCAGATCCTGATACAATACTTCCGGGCTGGTAAAGTCCGCCGGAGCCTCAAGCTCTATATCCAGTTTTTCTTTTGTTCCCTCTTTTCCCATATATGTGGCCACCTTTTTACGAATAATTAGTTATCATTATAATTTTTTTAAATAAAAAAGCAAGGTGCAGCGCACCAATTACTTTCCGTCATAAATAATGGCAGAATCTACATCATACCCTTTTAAAAGCTCTCTTCCCTTAAGACCTGCTAATTCCATTACAAAGCGATCTTTACTACTTTGCCGCCAAGGCCTTCGATCAGCTTAATGATCGCTTCTGTAGTACCGCCGGTAGCGATCAGGTCATCGATAATAACCACCTTCTGTCCCGGAATAATAGAATCCTTGTGCATCTCGATCTCTGCGGTGCCGTATTCCAGGGCATATTTTACTGAAACAGTCTCACATGGCAGTTTGCCCTTTTACGGACCGGTACAAAACCCTTGTGCTCTGCATAGGCAACCGGCACACCAAAGATAAATCCTCTGGATTCAGGGCCTACTACTACATCATAATCTACATCCTTTAACATGTTGCGGATGCTGTCCACTGCCAGGTGCAGGCCGTCTGCATCCTGAAGGATGGTGGTTACATCCCTGAAAATAATGCCAGGTTCCGGGAAATCAGGTATGCTTCTTACATATTCTTCCAGCTTTTTCATATTTATATCCTCGTTTCTTTAAATTATTTACTATGAAAGTGTTGCCAAGCGGCTATGGGGACTGCGTGCTTGCACGCAAGGACGGTTAGACATTTGACAACCAAGCCAGTATGAGTAAGTAGGGCAATAGCCCGGATTACGAATGCTGGCGTCAGTTGTGGGAGTGCCAAAGGCACGTAACAACTGACTTTCATCTATGGTGCGCAATCACTATTATTATACTTGCTCTGACGGACACTGTAAACCCCAGGCATCTTCCCAAACCGCCATTTTTCCTGTATTTTCTGCCAGTCCGACCGCTGTATAGACTCCTCTTTTCCTTAAATCTTTATTCCCATCTCCCCGAAAATATGGTAATATGTCCTTGTTATTTTCAAAAACACATTGAGATATTGTGAGGTTTTACATATGACTGGCTTAGGTACACTTGTAAATATGGCTGCCATACTTATAGGAAGCGGCCTGGGACTTTATTAAAAATGGTATTCCAAAGCGGCTGCAGACTACTATTTCCAGCGCAGTTGGCCTTTGTTTGATCTTTGTAGGCATTACAGGGGCTATCAAGGGTCTGATGAATGTATCGGGAACTACCTTTGAGACCAAGGACACATTAGTCGTAGTCATCTGCATGGCCGTAGGCGCAGCCATCGGAGAGTGGCTGGATGCGGAACAGAAAATGGAAAATCTGGGAGACTGGGTCAAATCCAAACTTCCAAGGGCGCTTCCACTTCCAACTTTACAGAAGCCTTTGTAAGCACCTCCCTTGTTTTCTGCATCGGTGCCATGGCGATCGTTGGTTCTATTGAAGACAGTTTAAACCATGATTACACCATACTCTTTACAAAAGCCGTTATGGACGGTGTGCTTTCTATTGTTTTTGCAGCATCCATGGGTATTGGGTGGCATTTTCCATGTTTCCATTGGTATTTACCAGGGAGGCATCACTCTTCTTGCAGGTCTGGTAAAGCCATATCTTACAGACCTGATGATCGGACGCCTTTCCTGTATCGGTTCTATCCTTATCTTTGCCCTTGGTTTAAATCTAACCATCGGAACAAAGATCAAGATCGCAAATCTGCTTCCTGCTGTATTCCTGCCGGTTATCGTATGCCTGTTAGGTTTTTAAAGTGGGTTATGAAAGGACATTATCATGTTAAAAGAAGAACGACAGAACTGGATCTTAAATAAGCTTCATACCTCCGGAAAGGTAGTAGTAAGCCATCTGGCAGGAGAATTAAAGGTTTCTGAAGACACTATACGCCGTGACCTTTTAGACCTGGATCAGAAGGGACAGTTAAAACGTGTATTCGGCGGTGCCATTCCTTTAGAAAAGCCGGTCATTAACTTCTTTGACCGTGAAACGGCAGATGTTGCCTTAAAACAGCAGCTTTCCATGCGGGCACTGGAATTTCTGGAGTCTGACCAGTTAGTTGCCATTGACGGCAGCAGCACCAACCTCCAGTTTGCCAAAAATATACCTGACAACTTAAAGCTTACAATCCTTACCAACAGCTACAGCATTGCCCATGTATGTTCCCTGAAGGAGCAGATACGGGTCATTATCTTAGGCGGCAATCTATTAAAAGATTCCATGACCACAGTAGGGAGGTTGCCGCCGCCCAGGCTGCCGGATACCACCCGGACCTGTGCTTTATGGGAGTCTATGCTATTCATCCGGAATACGGCATGACCATTCCCTATCCAGAAGAGGTCAGCATCAAACGCCAGCTGATCCGCTCCTCCAGCCGTGTTATTGCACTGGTAAACCCGGCTAAGCTGAACACCGTTTCCCGGTATCAGGTGTGCGGGATCGAGGATTTTACAACACTGATCACAGATGGACATGTGCCGCAGGAGATGGCATCCGATATAAAAACAGGGGACTGGATTTTCTGTAGACTGGATCTTCTATAAAAATAGTTTAAGCCGCCCGTGTTGGGCGGCTCTTTTTTACTCACTCTTTCCAAGTAAAAAACTGCATCTAGATGGTCATTCAATCTGCAAATGTTGATCGTACACATACCGGCACAGCTTTTTCCTCTATACTTATTCCCCAAATACAGCCTTATAATCAGCCTGGAACTTGGCAATTCCCTGGTCAGTTAAAGGATGCTTGGTCATCTGCTCTAATACCTTATATGGAACAGTTGCAATATCAGCACCAGCCTTTGCGCAGTCGATCACATGGATCGGATTACGAACGCTTGCTGCGATGATCTCAGTTTCGATGTTGTGCATCTGGAAGATCTCAGTGATGTCATAGATCAGATCAATACCTGGCATGGAAATATCATCCAGACGTCCTAAGAATGGGGATACATATGTAGCACCTGCTCTTGCAGCTAACAGAGCCTGAGCTGCGGAGAAAATCAGCGTTACATTAGTCTTAACGCCTTCTGCGTAAAGAACCTTTACTGCCTTTAAGCCTTCAACAGTCATAGGAATCTTTACAACCATGTTCGGATGGATCGCCGCGATCTCACGGCCTTCCGCGATCATTCCTTCTGCAGTTACAGTAGTTGCCTTAACTTCACCACTGATAGGTCCGTCAACAATGGATGCGATCTCTTTGATCACTTCGTTAAAGTCACGGCCTTCTTTTGCGATCAGAGATGGATTTGTGGTAACACCACAAATAATTCCCATGTCATTTGCCTTGCGGATATCATCTACATTTGCTGTGTCGATAAAAAACTTCATGAAATAATCCTCCTCTTAAATTTCCCCTGAAACAGCTTCTCATTCTGCTTCCCACTGAATTTTTATACTTGTATTATAGCGCATGGCCTACACATGTCAAGCAAATATCCGCATCAGTTTGCTATATTTTCCCGCTATACATGCATAATAACGCATTTAAAGTTTACACGTCACGCAAAATCATGCAAATCAAAGAGCCCGACATGCGGACTCTTTCGGATTTATATCTTCGATTTTTCATATTTGCCTATTCTTTCCAGACAGCTGCATTTACATTTATACTTTTACACCTATACTTATAAGTTATTTTACATAATACGCACATTTTTCAGTGCACCTGTCTTGCAGAACTGGGTCCATTCGCATACATTTACTGCATGATCCCCAATACGCTCTAAATACTTGGCGATCATCAGCAGGTCGATCCCCGATCTGCATGGGAAGGAGATGACTTTAATAATTCCACCACATCAGTTTTTACCTGATTGAACAGTGCATCTACCTCATCATCTCTGCGGATGATCTCCTCTGCCTATTCCACATCCTGCTTAATAAATGCTTCTACCGCATCATGAACCATTTTCTGGGCTGAGGCTGCCATAGCTGGAAGATGCTGTACAATGTGATAGGCATGGTCACTTTTTATCCTTAAGATCAGCTCTGCAATATCTGATGCATGATCTCCAATACGTTCCAGATCTGTTACCACCTTAAGGGCTGTAGATATCTGGCGCGATCCTTTGCTACCGGCTGCTGGCGAAGGATCAGTGACAGACAGCGGGACTCGATGGCACGTTCCATGTCATTTACATTCCGGTCTCCTTTAATAACGTCCTCTGCCATGGTATAATTCTGGTCTTCAAATGCCACAAAAGTCTGTTCAATGGCTTTTCCACCATCATGGCCATATCCCGCAGGCATTTATTCAGCTCCTCTAATTCATGTTCATAAGTAATGCGCATCCCGGCATTCCCTTTCTGTTGTTTTTCCAATATTTTTACAACTTTGCATTTTCGCAATCCCACACCGGATCATATACTATCAACCAAAACGTCCTGTGATATAATCTTCCGTTCTCTTATCCTTTGGCATGGTAAACAGTTCGTCTGTTGTAGCATACTCTACTACCTCGCCTACCAGGAAAAATGCTGTATAATCTGCAATACGGGTTGCCTGCTGCATATTATGGGTAACAATGGCAACTGTATATTTACTCTTCAGATCATCCATCGATCCTCGATCTTTAAGGTAGAAATAGGATCCAGGGCAGATGTAGGTTCATCCATTAACAGAACTTCTGGCTCTACTGCCAGTGCTCTCGCAATACACAGACGCTGCTGCTGTCCACCAGAAAGTCCCAGTGCTGACTTCTTTAAACGGTCAGAAACCTCATCCCATAAAGCTGCGCCCTTTAAACTACGCTCTACGATTTCATCTAACTGTGCTTTATTCTTGATGCCGTGGATCCTTGGCCCGTAAGCTACATTGTCATAAATGCTCATTGGAAATGGGTTGGGCTGCTGAAATACCATTCCCACCTTTTTCCTAAGAAGAGTAGTATCTACCTGGGGATCATAAATGTCCTCTCCGTCAAAAGCACGGTTCCGTCGATCTTTACATTAGAAACCAGGTCATTCATACGGTTTAATGTCTTTAAATAGGTAGATTTTCCACATCCGGATGGTCCTATAAATGCGGTGATCTTATTTTCATAAAGATCCAGATTGATATTCTTCAATGCATGATTTTCTCCATAATACAGATTCAGGTCCTGTGTGGAGATCTTTACTTTATTTTCCATTCTATTTTCTCCTAACGTGTTTCTACATTAAAACGGTGGGAAAGATATTTTGCCAGAGCATTAATAACCAGTACGATCGCCAGAAGCACAACTGCTACGCCGAAAGCTTCATTATATTTTGCCTTCTGCATAAACAGATACAGCTGGATAGTCAGTGTACCGCCGGATTCAAGCACTTTTCCCAGGAAGTTCTTTGGCAGGTAATAGCCGCTTCCTGCAGTAAACAGCAGTGCTGCAGACTCACCTACAATACGTCCGATGGCAAGGATAACACCTGTAAGGATACCAGGCATAGCGCTTGGAAGAAGGATCGTGCGGATCATGTACCATTTGGTTGCGCCGATTCCCAGTGCACCGTGTCGATAGCTGTCAGGAACTGTCTTTAAAGCTTCCTGGGTAGTTCTTGTGATCAGCGGAAGGATCATTAAGGTCAGTGTCAGGGAACCGGTGAGAATAGAATAGCCCAGTCCCAGTGTGTTTCCGAAAAATACCATACCAAAACAGACCGAAAATGATAGAAGGAATACCGGAAAGGGTTTCTGTGGTAAATACGATCAGGCGGACGATCTTTGCCTGGTTTTGCGTACTCATTTAAGTAAACCGCAGAACCTACACCAATAGGGGTGGCGATCAGCAGCGTGATCACTACGATATAAAGGGTATTGATTATATTTCCAAGAATACCGAAAGTTCCTTTTTGTGGCACTGGAAACAGTGCTTAAAAAAGCCCAGGTCACATGTGGGACACCTCTTACAAAGGTGTAACCTAAAATTCCGATGAGAAGGAGCATGGAGATACTGGCACATCCGTAGATAATACCTGTTAAGATACATCGGTGCTCCGGACACGTTTTCCATAGATGCTTTCCTTGATAATGGAATTTTCATGAATGCGGATCGCAGCTTCACCTGTCATTTTGTTTTTCTCCCTTCTTCAGAATGCCGTTTAAACTAATATTGATGATCATGATAAATGCAAATAATACAAGACCAATGGTAAATAATACTTCTCTGTGCAGTCCGGATGCATATCCCATTTCTGCTACAATTGCAGTGGTCAGGAAACGGACAGAGTTAAATGGAAGCGGGAAGTTTACAGAGCTTCCTGATACCAGCGTAATAGCCATTGCCTCACCGATGGCTCTTCCTGTTCCCAGGACAACGGCTGTGATGATACCGGATTTTGCTGCCGGAAGGATCGCCTGGAAAATAGTCTGGATCTTCGTAGCACCTAATGCCAGAGAAGCACTTTTTAAGTGTGACGGAACCGCTCTTAAAGCAGATTCACTGATATTGATGACTGTTGGAAGGATCGTCAGCGCCAGCACTAAAACTGCAGAGATCAGGTTTGCACCACCGGTATACTGATGAGTGGAAGAACCTTTAAATACAGCCAATTCTATTTTATACATCAGTGGATTTAAGATCGGGGATACCTAACAGACCGTAGATAACGGATGGGATACCTGCTAACAGCTCTACTGCCGGGCGGACCACATTTGCCAGCTTTTTTCGGCGCTACTTCTGCCAGAAAAACAGCTGTCATCACGCCAACCGGCACACCAATGAGGATTGCCAGAAAGGTTCCCACTACGGAAGTAAGGATAACATACAGGATACCAAAGCTTGGTACAGCAGCAGCCGGCTGCCATAAGGTACCAAAAAGGATATCCAGAATACCTACTTTAAACAGCGCCGGTGTACCACTGAATATCATATATAATGTAATGGAAGCAACAGCCAGGACAGCGAAAAAGCCGCATGCGGTGAAGACTTCTGCAGCTTTTTCAACTGTGGACTTGCTGCCATGATGGGAACGGACGGAAAATGTTTCCTGAGTCATTGCAGACAGTCTCCTTTCATTTCATACAACTCTTCATTATTTATCAGCTGTGATCAGACCTACAGATTTTACAAGCTCAGAACCTTCATCAGAGTAGATGAAGTCAAACAGTGCCTTTACAAGGTCGCTCTGCTCGCTGATCTCACCCTTGGTCGCCATTACGAACGGGCGGCTTAAGAAGTACTTTCCTGCTTTGATATTCTCTTCTGTTGGCTCAGCTCCGTCTAATTTTACAGCCTTTACAGTATCATCTAATACGTCCAGAGAAACATATCCGATGGAACCTGGGGTAGATGCTACCTTTGCCATCACTGCGCCGGTGCTGTCTAATTCATTGCTGTACTTGCATGCATCTTCCAGCTTTAACAGCTCCTCGAAAGCTCCTCTTGTACCGGAACCAGCCTCACGGCCTACCACAACGATAGGAGCATCATTTCCGCCTACATCTTTCCAGTTGGTTACAGAGCCGTCATAAATGCTGGTCAGCTGATCCTTGGTCAGATCTTCTACTGTGTTAGCCGGATCAACTACAACTGCGATACCATCGATCGCTACGATATTTTCTGCAACACCTTTTGCCTTTTCCTCATCCTTTAAGTTTCTGGAGGAGTTTCCGATATCTGCTGTACCATTGCTTACTGCCTCGATACCAGCACCGGAACCTACGAACTCAGCGATTACAGTTACCTTTGGATATTTCTCCATAAATGCTTCGCTTAATGCATTTGCGAACTTCTCCAGAAGTGGAACCTACCATGCTGATAGAACCGCTTAAATCTGCATCTGCACTCTTTGCTTCTGTAGCTGCTTCTTTGGTTGTTTCTTCTGCCTTTGCTTCAGTTGTCTGTTTTTCTGTGGTTGCGGTCGCTGCTGTGGTAGCTGCTGCACCGGAATTTCCACATCCCGCAAGCATTCCTGCTGCCATTACTGCTGAACCGATCACTGCCATTACTTTCATGCCATTTTTTTCATAATTATCTTTTCCTCCACTTTTTTGTACCGTTTTTATTTTTATGTTTGCATTTATTTTGCGGTACTTATATTTTTAATATGTTGTTTTCTTGTTCTTACATTGTGGAGTATACAAAAGTTTTACAATAGCTGAAAGCAAGGTATGGTATAGCTTTTGTAAAATTTAAGTAAATCAGAATCATTGTACACTGAAAAAGACGCGGAAAAAGGGCAGAAAAAGACCGGCTGCAACGCAGCCGGCCTGTGTAAAAGAATTTATTCCCTGTTTTGTCAGCTTTTTTTGATAAAATCGGTTCCGCATTTCGGGCAGTGGATGCTGATCCGTCCTCTTCCCCCTGGGGACACGCACCTTCTGTTTACAGTTTGGACAGCGGTAAATATGGTACTTTCTGCTCTCCTGAAAGCGGAATTTCCATTTTTCCACCATTCAGATACATAAAACTGCCGTCTTAAAAAGGCTTCATTTTCCTGGTAACGCTTATTAATGTTTTTAGAAAACATTCTTGCATACAGGATAACGAGTACGATCCATTCCAGTGCCCACAGGATCCTGGAAGGCAAAGCCGCCAGGATCAGGAAATTAAAATGATCAGTGCTAAAAGAAGACTTGAAAGGAAACGTCCAAACTGGTCCATTCCGTATCTTCCTATCATAAAGCGCTGAAACTGCATTCTCAGTCTGTTTAAGTAGTCACGCATTTGTCTTCTCCTCAATATTTCTCAATGTTTTTTAAATGCATTATCCACCTTTATGGCAGTGAGCATATGCTCATATCCATTTATTATACATGATATCCCGCCAGACTTCCACTGACACTTTTTGAGAAATGCACAATTGAAATGTTTCAACGATTGTTATGGTATGGTGAGAAAAATAGATGAAAATAGACAAAACAGCAGCTTCTGTTCGGAAGCTGCTGTGGGAAAAGATTGCTTTTAAATTCGATTTATAATCGGTTTAGGATTTTAAGTCTCCATTTAAACTAATTCGGGATTCTTAATCAATCCAGATGCCATCAGTGGTTGGACCAAATCCCTCCACTTTCTCTTCATCACCTGCTGTAAAAGCACCACGGATACGATAGTAATAACCACGCTTTTGATTAGTAAAAGTAACATCAATTGCAGGATCTTCAATTCCATCTGGATATTCCTCTAATGTATACACAAAGTCTACATAATCCACCTGTTTCCATTTCTTTAAGCTTTCATCATACCGATCCAGATAAAGGCTAACATACAATTCCGTTGCTGGTTTGTTCAAATATGCATGCGCTGCCGCACCAATATTTCCATTTCCTTCGTTTCTTATAGTGACATCTGCTGACAGAAAGAAATCCCTCTTCTTGCAACATTTTTTCTGTTCCTGTACTAAATTTCACCCCTTTTGCGCACAAAACCGATTCTTGATCTACCGATGTATAATAACTTGTTGCAGGTACTGCTGCAAAAGCTGTTGTCATACATACATTAACTGCTGCCAGAACTCCAATCACTAAGCGTGCTATTTTTCTCATATAACCTCCATACTATTTAAAAATGATTTTCTCACCATTTCATCAAACTCTTCCTGACTCATTTTACCTAAGAGATAATATACACCATTATACGCAAATTGAGCTTCTTTCATTTGTAGTTCTGTTTTCCTTTTTCCTGACAAACTTCTATATCTATACGTAATCCTGGATTCCATATATTATAAATTTCTTTTCGCGTCTGAAGAATGCACAGTTGATGCCTCAACCTTGTTTTTTGCCTGAACAAAAATATTTTATTTCCAGCATATTCATACTGCAGTTTCCCATACCCATTTCCCAACATTACATCTTGTAAATACATTTTTCCGGTATATACCCTAATCTCAGCGTCTTCACTCCCAATTCTTCAGATATTTTCTCATATGCCTCTTCCTCATCACGCACAGTGATAACCTTCGAATCATTATTATAAACGATTCCCTGCTTCACCATTCTCCCATCCCGATAAAAATAAGATTTCGTTCCCATTGCTACAAAACATCCGCCAACTGTCAGCACCGCTGCTGCTACACCAACTGCAAATATCTTATTTATGCAGCGTCTGCGGGGTTTTTACGGTTGGAACAGAATCTGGGATCAGTTCCCGTTCTGCCTGGATCCTGGTCCAGATGCGGTCAAATTCATCAGCTGGAGGCGGATTTAAGGGCAGACTGCTGGTGTCTTTCTCTGCCTTTTCAAAACTTCTTAAAATTTCCTTCATTTCCAAGTCCAGTTTTCCTGCTTTTCCCACTTTACACCTCAATTGCCAGATACCCTAAAGTTCCCACTCGGTTTAGGGTTGACTTTTCACAGTTAATGCTTACTATATTAGTAGACGTTTTTCCTTCAGGAGGTTTTTTGAAAAAAATCATTTTAACCGGCGGCGGTACTGCCGGTCATGTTACTCCCAATCTTGCACTTCTCCCCTTCTTTAAAGAAGGCAGGTTATGAAATCCGTTATATCGGTTCTTATCAGGGTATTGAACGCAAGTTTGATCGAAGGAGCCGGTATTCCTTATGACGGCATCTCTTCTTCCGGTAAACTGCGCCGATACTTTGATCTGAAGAATTTTTCTGATCCGTTCCGTGTTGCAAAGGGCTATTTTGAGGCACTTCACCTTATGAAGCGTTATAAACCAGATGTTGTATTCTCCAAGGGCGGTTTCGTTGTTGTACCAGTTGTACTGGCTGCAAAACATTATAAGATCCCTGTTATCATCCATGAATCAGATATGACTCCTGGTCTTGCAAACAAGATCTGTATCCCGTCCGCTGCCAAGGTATGCTGCAACTTCCCGGAGACTCTTAAATATCTCCCTAAAGACAAGGCTGTCCTCACAGGTTCTCCAATCCGTGCAGAGCTTTTAGAAGGAGACCGCAGTGCCGGTCTGTCCTACGCTCATTTAGACGAAAAACAGGCCTGTCCTTCTGATCATCGGCGGAAGCCTTGGATCTGTTGCTGTAAATACTGCAGTGCGAAAGATTCTTCCACAGCTTTTAAACACATTCCAGGTAATACATATCTGCGGAAAAG
>VOFH01004204.1_pt1 | contig 31596 bp, 67 predicted proteins | sample 5384091 | NCBI WGS metagenome assembly VOFH01 (sample SAMN12384727, study PRJNA508395) | human gut metagenome | isolation source: healthy gut G | host: Homo sapiens
TGATAAGATGGCTGGACGTCATGGTAACAAGGGTGTAATTTCCCGTATTCTGCCAGTAGAAGATATGCCATACTTACCAAACGGACGTCCTTTGGATATCGTACTGAACCCATTAGGTGTGCCTTCACGTATGAATATCGGACAGGTGCTGGAGATCCACTTAAGTCTTGCTGCAAGAGCGCTTGGCTTTAACGTTTCCACTCCTATTTTCGATGGTGCAAACGAGAATGATATCCAGGATACTCTGGAGCTTGCAAATGACTATGTAAATACTCCATGGGAAGAATTTGAAGCTAAATATAAAGATACCTTAAGACCTGAGGTAATGGATTACCTGGTTCCCACTTAGAGCACAGAAAACTGTGGAAGGCGTACCGATCAGCCGTGACGGTAAAGTACGTCTCCGTGATGGACGTACCGGCGAGTACTTCGACGGCGCAGGTTAACCATCGGACACATGCATTACCTGAAGCTGCACCATCTGGTTGATGATAAGATCCATGCCCGTTCCACAGGCCCTTACTCCCTTGTTACCCAGCAGCCTCTCGGCGGTAAGGCCCAGTTCGGCGGACAGCGTTTCGGTGAGATGGAGGTATGGGCCCTGGAGGCGTACGGCGCATCCTATACGCTCCAGGAGATCCTGACCGTGAAGTCCGACGACGTTGTGGGTCGTGTGAAGACCTACGAAGCAATCATCAAGGGCGAGAACATTCCGGAGCCGGGTATTCCCGAATCCTTCAAGGTACTCTTAAAGGAACTCCAGTCCCTGGGTCTGGACGTGAGAGTCCTGAAAGACAACGGCGAGGAAGTGGAGATGTCCGAGAACATCGATTACGCAGACACCGACCTGGATCTGCGCTCCATCATCGAAGGCGACAGACGTTACGACGAGAAAGAGGAATCCTTCGGCAGCTACGGCTTCCAGAAGCAGGAGTTCAAGGACGGAGAGCTGGTGGATTCTGAGGATGACGACTATATCGACGGGCCGGAGGAAGAGGACGGACTACATCGATGACGACTATTCTGAAAAAGATAATTAATAGAAGGGAGTACCGTTCATGCCTGAGACAAATGAAACTTATCAGCCGATGACATTTGACGCGATCCGTATCGGACTTGCCTCTCCGGAAAAGATTCCTGGAATGGTCCCACGGCGAGGTTAAAAAGCCGGAGACCATCAATTACAGGACCTTAAAGCCGGAGAAGGACGGTCTGTCTGTGAGAGAATCTTTGGGCCCAGCAAGGACTGGGAGTGTCATTGTGGTAAATATAAGAAAATCAGATATAAGGGTGTTATCTGTGACCGCTGCGGCGTTGAGGTAACAAAAGCCAGTGTGCGCCGTGAGCGTATCGGTCATATCGCGCTTGCCGCTCCGGTTTCCCACATCTGGTATTTCAAGGGTATCCCGAGCCGTATGGGACTGATCCTGGACATCTCTCCGAGGGTCCTGGAGAAGGTACTGTACTTCGCTTCTTATATCGTGCTGGATCCGGGCGATACCGGTCTCCAGTTAAAGCAGGTGCTTTCTGAGAAGGAGTACCGCGATGCAGTTGACAAATATGGCTACGGCACCTTCCGTGTAGGAATGGGCGCCGAGGCGATCCAGGAGCTTTTGAGGCTATTGACCTGGAGAAGGATTCCGAGGAGTTAAGAAAGGCTCAGGAGTCCTCCGGCCAGAAGCGTGCCCGTATCATCAAGCGCCTGGAGGTGGTGGACGCCTTCCGCCAGTCCGGAAACAAGCCGGAATGGATGATCATGAACGTGATCCCGGTGATCCCGCCGGATATCCGTCCGATGGTACAGCTGGACGGCGGCCGTTTCGCCACATCCGACTTAAACGACTTATACAGAAGAATCATCAACCGCAACAACCGTCTTGCAAGACTTCTGGAGCTGGGCGCTCCGGACATCATCGTGCGCAATGAGAAGCGTATGCTCCAGGAGGCAGTGGACGCCCTGATCGACAACGGCAGACGCGGAAGACCTGTAACAGGTCCCGGAAACCGTGCCTTAATCCCTTTCCGATATGTTAAAGGGTAAGCAGGGCCGCTTCCGTCAGAACCTTCTAGGTAAGCGAGTGGATTATTCCGGCCGTTCCGTTATCGTTGTAGGACCGGAGCTCAAGATTTATCAGTGCGGTCTGCCAAGAGATGGCCATCGAGCTCTTCAAGCCCTTTGTTATGAAGGAGCTGGTTGCCAACGGAACTGCCCATAACATCAAAAACGCCAAAAAGATGGTGGAACGCCTCCAGACAGAGGTGTGGGACGTACTGGAGGATGTAATCAAAGAGCATCCCGTTATGTTAAACCGTGCTCCTACTCTCCACAGACTTGGTATCCAGGCTTTCGAACCCCATTCTGGTCGAAGGTAAGGCTATCAAGCTCCATCCACTGGTATGTACAGCCTTCAACGCCGACTTCGACGGAGACCAGATGGCAGTACACCTTCCTCTGTCCGTGGAGGCCCAGGCGGAGTGCAGATTCCTGCTGCTTTCCCCAACAACCTGTTAAAACCGTCTGACGGCGGCCCCGTGGCCGTTCCGTCCCAGGATATGGTACTGGGTATCTACTATCTGACCCAGGAACGTCCGGGAGCTCCGGGAGAAGGAAAATACTTTCAAGAGCAAAAATGAAGCGATCCTGGCCTATGAAAACGGCGTTGTGACCCTTCATTGCAAGGATCAAAGGTGCGTGTGTCCAGGACCATGGCTGACGGCACCGAACGGATGACCGGCATCGTGGAGACCACCGTGGGCCGTATCCTCTTTAACGAGATCATCCCGCAGGACCTGGGCTTTGTGGACCGGACCATCCCGGGCAACGAGTTAAAGCCGGAGATCGACTTCCTTGTAAAGAAGAAACAGTTAAAACAGATCCTTGAGAAGGTCATCAACACCCATGGGGCAATGCAGACTGCCATTACCCTGGATGACATCAAGGCCATTGGTTATAAATACTCCACAAGAGCGGCCATGACCGTATCCATTTCCGATATGACCGTTCCGGCCTCCAAGAAAAGCTTGTTAGCAGATGCAGAGGCCACTGTGGACCGGATCGCCAAGAACTTCCGCCGCGGTCTTATCACCGAGGAGGAGCGTTATAAAGAGGTGATCGAAACCTGGAAGACAACCGACGATCAGCTGACTCATGATCTGTTAACTGGACTTGATAAATACAACAACATCTTCATGATGGCTGACTCCGGAGCGCGTGGATCCGATAAGCAGATCAAACAGCTTGCTGGCATGCGCGGACTTATGGCCGATACTACCGGTCATACCATTGAGCTCCATTAAGTCCAACTTCCGTGAGGGTCTGGACGTACTGGAGTACTTCATCTCTGCGCATGGAGCCCGTAAGGTCTGTCCGATACGGCTCTGCGTACAGCCGACTCCGGTTACCTGACCAGACGTCTGGTAGACGTATCCCAGGATCTGATCATCCGTGAGGTAGACTGCTGCGAAGGAAAGGGAACGATCCCCTACATGGAGATCGAGGCCTTTCATGGACGGCAAGGAGACCATCGAGAGACCTGGAGGAGCGTCTCACCGGAGATACATCGCTGAGATATCACGTGGATCCGGATACAGGAGAGGTAGTCGTAAAGGCCAACCATATGTGTACGCCCAAGCGTGCGGCTGCCGTTATGAAGGTCCTGGATAAGTTAGGAAGAAAGACCGTTAAGATCCGTACCGTCCTTAGCTGTAAATGTCATATCGGCGTGTGCGCCAAGTGTTACGGTGCCAATATGGCCACCGGACAGCCGGTACAGGTCGGCGAGGCAGTCGGGATCATCGCCGCACAGTCCATCGGTGAGCCGGGTACCCAGCTGACCATGCGTACGTTCCACTCCGGCGGTGTTGCCGGCGGCGATATCACACAGGGTCTTCCTCGTGTCGAGGAGCTTTTCGAGGCGCGTCCGCCGAAGGGACTTGCGATCATCGCGGAATTCGGTGGTGTTGTAACAATTAAAGATACCAAGAAAAAGCGCGAGATCATCGTTACGGATAATGAGACCGGAAACTCCAAGACTTACTTGATCCCCTATGGATCCAGAATCAAAGGTGCTGGACGGACAGGTGCTTGAGGCCGGCGACGAGCTGACCGAAGGTAGCGTGAACCCCCACGATATCCTTAAGATCAAGGGCGTGCGCGCCGTGCAGGATTACATGATCCAGCGAGGTACAGCGTGTATACCGCTTACAGGGCGTAGAGATCAACGACAAGCACGTTGAGATGATCGTACGCCAGATGTTAAAGAAGATCCGTATGGAAGAGAGCGGAGATTCCGACGTACTGCCGGGCGTATCCATGGATGTTCTGGATTTCGAAGCTCATCGCTGAAGGAAAGAAACCGGCAGAAGGTAAGCAGGTGATGCTGGGTTTTTACCATGTCAAACCATGAAAAGCAGGCGCGGACAACGGAGCCTCCCGCGTGCCCTCCGTGACGATTTCGATTGTGTCCCGGTCGCGCAGAACCGCCTCGAGAGGAGCCCGCTCCCCCGTTGACGAGGCCGTGTTTGGCGCAGAGCCCCCGTTCTCATGGATCAGGAAGGCAAAATCCAGGACGGTGGCGCCCTTCTGGATACTTCGTTTTCGTTATCCTTCATGTAAACCGTTATTCGCTCCACTGAGTCGTGCTCGGCCTCCGCCGTACTGCTTGAGGACAGGTACAGATTTTCCTTGGGATTGTCCCCGTACATGTAGAGGGCATAGTCGCTGCGGCGATACAGAAAGAGGCGGTAGAGATTCTGATATCGGTCCTGGAGCAGGTAATACCCGGGAGTGTACGAATTCCCCTCGCACGCATCCGTGATAATAATGGCGTTTTTGACAAACAGTTCTCTGTAAAAGGGAATGAACAGATCAATCGGCTTGTCCTTCCAGCAGTCGTCCGCGATCAGCAGAATGTCGTACAGTGGAATTTTGTAATCAGGCTTGCGCCGACAGTTTAATTTGACAGAGTCGTAGACCGCGATAGGATGGCGCTGGCGGATGATACAGTCCCATACGTTTTGGGCGCGGGCGGACAGGAGCTGTTTAAATCTGCCTTTTTTACAAAGGCAGATTTAAATAAATTGGGGTCTTAGTGGTCGCGATGCGGTTGGCTTTCAAGAGCTTGTGGTAGGTATTGCTGACCTCCCGATAGAGCTGGGGTATTCCGCCTGCATGCAGGCGTCGTTCAGGAAGCTCGCATAGGTAGCTCAAATGGCGGCGCTCGGCTAAGGGCAGGTAAAAAGTCGCGTCTCCTGAATATTCCGGGATTGGTTTTTTACTGCAGCTGCCGATGGTTTGCAGGTTGTGGATTCTTCCGGCGAGCTTTATGTACAGGGCGTCGTAGTTGCTGTTGATGGCATCCACAAAACGCTCCCGGTAGGCAAAGGCGGTATTCCTGCTTTGCCGTCGGTCCCGGGGAATGGACAGATCCTGTATCCACTTTCGATTTCCGGTTGAAACTCCGGATTGAAATCCTCCGGACTTGCCCCATGTTCAGGACATCGTGCAGCAGCGCAGCTGCGAGATCTGTTTCCAGTCCCATATCCGCGATAATCCGGGCCACGGCCCAGGGGTGCGTGATAAACGGTTCGCCGCTGAAGCGAATCTCGTCTTTATCTTACATGTTCATAAAAAGGCGTTGGCCTCCGTCATAAAAAAGCTGATCGGCAGTCCGCGCCGCCACCCGACGGAACACATGATCCGCAGGTAGTCGTTGTTGTTATGGTCCATACGTCACCCCCTTCTTAATCTGGTGTTTGAGCAGATTGTACCATTCAGTGTCCTTTAAACCCGCCTGGTAAAATTTGAATTGCTGTTCCTGGGACAGAGCCTCCAAATTCCGCTGAATGTATGACTCGATGATTACAGAGAGGTGGTCGGAGCTCTAAGTTCATGTCCCGGTATAGCTTGTCGATGAAGTTAAACATGGAGTGGACCTTCAGGGTGTGCGCGGACGGCGAGGATAAGAACAGATGCCCGGCGATCTCCTCGGAGGACACCATGTCCATATCCACCTTGGCAATCGCGATGGATTGGATGCGGGGGATTGGCGTGCCTTTGGAGGGAGTTTAGGGTTCGAGGCCCTCCCAGGTAGGCATGGCGTAGGCTAGGCTGGGACGGACAAACAGTATCTGGGCATAGTCGTTGTAAGTGGTGGGAGGTCCAGGATGGTACATCTGGGCGTGTGGGGAGAGAAGGAGCTTGCCCTGGTAGTAGTGTTTGTCGCCCGTATGGTTTGAAAAATATTCCTGCCAGTCATCGGTTCCGAAGTTATCCAATTCCACCTTCATCGCGCGGATTTTGGCCCGGTCCTGGATTCCCATCACCGCATGAACCTCCAGCTCATTCTCAACAGGCTTGCGTCCGGTGCATACAGATCAGACCGTAATCCAGCGCGTCCTCAGGGTGGGTTTGCGGTTCGAGATGTCGCCGTTGAAAAAAATAGTAGGCAAAATAATTTCCGATATACTTGTTCAGCTCCAGAAGCTCCTGCTCGTGTTTGTGGACATGTTTCCCTCGTCCAGATAGGCGGCCAGCTCCTCCGGCGTGAACACGTGGTCCTTGAGCGCATCGATGGTCAGCCGGTATTTCTTTCCCAGATACAACAGCAGATGCAGGCTCGGGCATTCTTCCCGTTTTTGATTTTGGAGATGGAGGGAAGCGCTTAAATTCGCCTCCTGCGCGAACGCCTTCTGGTTAAAATTTTCATATCCTAAAATGTTCTTTTACGTTCTGCACAATGTTCTCCTGCGCAGCATAAATATCCTTCATATTAAATCCCCCCTCCGCAAAACTCTATATATGATTATAAAACCTGTAACCTTCATTTTGACAATAGTGGCGGAGGGGGAAATTCTGATTTCCTTTTGAAAGTGGCATACCCGCGATTCCTTTTTACATTTCCTAAAAATTGGTTTATCTTGAGGGTAGGTACATAGGTTTGTGCACTGCGAATGAGGAGGGATCGTATGAAGGAACATAAGCCAAACTGGAAAAAGATCAAGGAAGTGCCGGTTATCGGGGATGATTCGGATTTTGTCCTTTTCTATTCCGGACTGAGAGTGATCGCTTTGACGGCGGAGAAGGTGGGGACAAGGCTGTAAACACCATACCGGAAGCCGTTGTCCTGCCTGCGCACTTTGTACCGCGGTATGTGCGCGAAATTTCAGCGCATGGCGGAGCGCCTGGACAGCCGCCGCCAGCTGAAGGTGTTTCGCAGGGAGTTAAAGCGGATTCTGATGTTGAAAATCCGTTTTATAAGGGCTGCATATTTACCATTGTTATTTTTTCAATGATTCTGGGGTTACAGCTAATCTCGTTCAACACCACGCACGCGGGCGCGGATTATTATATGCGCAACATTAAAAAGTGGGCGCCGGTGATGTTTGCGGCGGCGGTGCAGGGCACGATTGTGCTGTTGTCCGTCTTCCGCTTTGACAGCCCCCCGGCATGAGCGCCGCCGGTTGCGTTTTCTTGGCGCCGCAGTGGTGATCTCTATTGCCTTCTCCTACGTGGGAATTATCAATGGAACCATCGATCCGTTGGCGGCCTATGAACCGTCCAAGCAGAACTATGAGGTGGTTTTCAACGAGACGAAGGCGCAGCTTTGAGCGATTCGTCGCGCATGGAGGATGCCCAGGGAGTGCTCTCCGGCTTAAACGGCGCGGTGACGAAGGCAACGGAGCAGACGGACGGTTAAAAACAAGATCGCCTCGCTGGACACCATGCTTGCCGACAAGACAAGCGATAAGGTATCCAACACGGTGCATGGCGGTCCGGCGATACCGCATACACGAAAAAACAACCCACGAGTCCAATAATTATGCGTACGATGAGCAGCAGCGGGAACAGATGAATGAGGATAAAGGCGGCTCTGAGCGGGGCGCTGTCCACGCTGGAGAACTGCGGCAGCCGCTTTGACGCGTTAAACGATGCCTTTGGAGTCTCTTAAGCAGGGGGAGATGAGCGATGAGCTGATCAAAATGGATGTGGATTACCAGCTGATGGTGGAGAGCGGAAAAAACGGTGTACAAGCTGCTGTATAACCGGAAGTTCGACATTCAATACCCCTCGATCTCGATGAGGCGCTTAAAAAGGCGCTGGAATACCGCCAGGTGGAGGAGCTGGAGGCGTTTTCAAGCGACGGCAGGCGGCGGCGCCCGGTTTGGGGGCGGCGGCGAAGGACGGCGGAGAGCAGAAGACGGAGATCGCGGAATTGCTGGAAGCGGTGAAGTCTGTGTTGTCGCAGCTGCTGCCTGTTCCAGAAAAGCACCTCCCGAGCGCTATGTGCAGGAGGTCAGGCAGGTTCAGGACAGCGCGACGGCTTCCTATAAATTATCAGCGAACACATGAATGATGAGCAGCGGGGGCGCTCACGCAAGCATATGAGGAGGTCATGCACGAGCCGGATGCAAACTGTGTGGCGTTTTCCTATCTCCCCCCAGAATCCGCGCTTCACAAACGCGCTGGTGGGAATGATTCTCGCCGTTCTTGTGGACGGAGGTACACTGGGCTTATCTCTGCTCAAGGGAAAGAGGAGGCCTCCCGCTGTACGCCAGGGAGCGGGCGGACTTCTACAGAGGGAGGCCGGACTTACGTTGAACGTCTTTCTCCATAAAAAACCAGGTTACACCGGTGAACCCGGATTTGTATACGGATTTTGGCGAGTATTGTGCGGCAAGCTTAAATGCCATCGCGGATACGATCCAATCGTATCTGGGAAAATTTAAGGTCTCCTCCGCGACAATTCGGATGGTTACAGCAGCTACGCCACGGAGGCGGATTTAAGCAGCGACCAGTTTACCCCCACGGTTATTCTGCTGCAGCTGGATTATATGACGGTGGTAACCGCTTGGGAGTATAGAGCGGCTTGTGGACGAATACAATGGGGTCAAACGGGAGCGAGATTCCGCGCCCGGACACCGGGGCGCAAGCAGTACTATCTGCTGCGCTCGAAGGCGGAAATCTATCTGCGGCAGAACATTGCCGAGACCAACTTATTCTGGACTATGTTGGAGCAGTTTCGCATGAATCAGCGTCCTTGGAAGGAGGGTGTATCTAGTGAGTGATATGTTTTTTTCCTGATGATGTTGCAGTTTTTTGTGGGGATTTTGTTTACAAAGCATATAGTTGGGGATAATCGGGGAAACATTGTCAATCACCCCATGTGGAAAAAGGCGGTTGACAAACAGCTTAGACGGGCTGCTGCTCTCGTTTGTCCTGTACTTTATATGGTACAGTCGCAGGACCAAATATATATTGCAGGGCTGTCGGCGGTGATATTTGGGCTGTTTCTGACGGCGGCGGTTGTCGGGTGGCGGCAAACCATCTTTAAACCGCCGGAGCAGAAACGGTGCAGCGTAGGATTCACATTCAATCTCAATATCACAGGAGGTGAAAGGAATGCCAACATTTAACCAGTTAGTTAGAAAGGGAAGACAGACCAGCGTAAAGAAATCCACAGCTCCGGCTCTGCAGAAGGGTTATAACTCTTTACAGAAGAAGGCAACAAACGTATCTGCACCACAGAAGCGTGGCGTTTGTACCGCTGTTAAGACTGCTACCCCTAAGAAGCCTAACTCAGCACTCAGAAAGATCGCCAGAGTACGTCTTTCTAACGGTATCGAAGTAACAAGCTACATTCCAGGTGAGGGTCATAACTTACAGGAGCATAGCGTTGTTTTAATCCGTGGCGGAAGAGTAAAGGATTTACCGGGTACCAGATATCACATCGTTCGAGGTACACTGGATACCGCTGGTGTAGCCAAGAGACGTCAGGCACGTTCCAAATACGGAGCTAAGAGACCAAAAAGAAGAAAAAAGTAATTAAAATTTAAAACTGGAATCACTAACAGCAGTAAAGTGACTGCAGTCAGTTAATACTGGACTGCTTTGTTGTGCCGGATTGTGATATTGAACCTGTGGTTGCAGGAAAATATATAGACCGCGCACGAACACATTTTATGGAAACATGTGAGTACCGACGAGTTAATGTAAACCTGCTGAGGAAATGTTTCCGAAGCAGCATATTAAGGAGGGAAGTAACGTGCCACGTAAAGGACATACTCAGAAGAGAGACGTTCTGGCAGACCCGATTTACAATAACAAAGTTGTTACCAAGTTAATTAACAACATTATGTTAGATGGTAAAAAGGGTGTTGCGCAGAAGATTGTATATGGCGCTTTCAACCGTGTTGCAGAGACAACCGGAAAAGACGCTATCGAAGTATTTGAAGAGGCAATGAACAACATCATGCCGGTTCTGGAAGTTAAGGCAAAACGTATCGGTGGTGCCACCTATCAGGTACCGATCGAGGTTAAGCCGGAGAGAAGACAGACTCTGGCACTTCGCTGGATCACCATCTACTCCCGCAAGAGAGGCGAGAAGACCCAGGAAGAGAGACTGGCAAAAGAGATTCTGGACGCAGCCAACAACACAGGTGCATCTGTGAAGAAGAAAGAAGACATGCACAAGATGGCAGAAGCTAACAAGGCGTTTTCACACTTCCGCTTCTAATTGCAGATTTCCCTTTTAATTTTAAGGAGGAAAATCCGTTGGCTGGAAGAGAATATCCGTTGGACAGAACCAGGAATATTGGTATCATGGCTCATATCGATGCTGGTAAAACTACCAACGACTGAGCGTATTCTGTATTATACTGGTGTTAACTATAAGATCGGTGATACTCATGAAGGTACTGCTACCATGGACTGGATGGAGCAGGAGCAGGAAAGAGGTATCACAATCACTTCAGCTGCTACAACCTGCCACTGGACTCTGCAGGATCACTGCAAGCCGAAAAGCCAGGTGCATTAGAGCATCGTATCAACATCATTGATACTCCAGGACACGTTGACTTCACGGTTGAGGTTGAGCGTTCCCTGCGTGTACTGGACGGCGCTGTAGGTGTATTCTGTGCTAAGGGTGGTGTAGAGCCGCAGTCTGAGAACGTATGGCGTCAGGCTGACACCTACAATGTACCGCGTATGGCATTCATCAATAAGATGGATATCCTGGGTGCGAACTTCTATGGCTGTGTAGACCAGATCAAGACCAGACTTGGTAAGAATGCTATCTGTTTACAGCTTCCGATCGGCAAGGAAGATGATTTCAAGGAATTATCGACCTGTTCGAAATGAAAGCATACATCTATAATGATGATAAGGGCGATGCTATATCTCTATCTTGATATCCCTGAGATATGAAGGATGACGCTGAGCTTTACCACACCGAGCTGGTAGAGAAGATCTGCGAGCTGGATGATGATCTGATGATGGCGTACCTTGAAGGTGAAGAGCCGTCTGTAGATGAATTAAAGAAAGCATTAAGAAAAGCAACCTGTGAGTGTCACAGCTATCCCTGTATGCTGTGGTACCGCATACAGAAATAAGGGTATTCAGAAGCTCCTGGATGCTATCATTGAGTACATGCCTCTCCGTTACCGACATCCCGCCGATCAAGGGTGTTGACCTGGATGGCAACGAAGTAGTACGTCATTCTTCTGATGAAGAGCCGTTCGCTGCTCTTGTATTCAAGATCATGACCGACCCGTTCGTAGGTAAGCTGGCTTACTTCCGTGTGTACTCAGGAAGCCTGAACTCTGGTTCATACGTACTGAATGCAACAAAGGACAAAAAAGAGCGTGTTGGACGTATCCTTCAGATGCATGCCAACAAGCGTCACGAGCTGGAACGTGTTTACCCGGTGATATCGCTGCTGCTGTTGGTTTTAAGATGACATCTACCGGTGATACGATCTGTGATGAGAATAATCCGGTTATCCTGGAGTCCATGGAGTTCCCGGAGCCGGTTATTGATATCGCAATCGAGCCGAAGACCAAAGCCAGCCAGGATAAGATGGGCGATGCGCTGGTTAAACTGGCTGAGGAGGACCCGACCTTCCGCGCGTGTACGAACGAAGAGACCGGCCAGACCATCATCTCCGGTATGGGCGAGCTTCATCTGGACATCATTGTAGACCGTCTGCTCCGCGAGTTCAACGTTGTAGAGGCAAATGTAGGCGCGCCTCAGGTTGCTTACAAGGAGACATTTACCAAGGCTGTTGATGTTGACAGCAAGTATGCGAAGCAGTCCGGCGGACGTGGACAGGACGGTCACTGTAAAGGTTCACTTTACGCCAATGGAAGCAAACGCAGAGGAGACCTTCAAGTTTACTTCTTCCGTTGTGGGCGGTGCCATCCCGAAAGAGTACATCCCGGCTGTTGGAGAAGGTATCGAAGAGGCATGCAAGGCAGGTATCCTCGGCGGATTCCCGGTACTCGGCGTTCACGCTGACGTATACGATGGTTCCTACCATGAGGTCGACTCTTCTGAGATGGCTTTCCATATCGCAGGTTCCATGGCATTCAAGGATGCTATGCGTAAAGGTAACCCGGTACTGCTTGAGCCGATCATGAAGGTTGAGGTAACCATGCCGGAGGAGTATATGGGTGATATCATCGGTGATATCAACTCTCGTCGTGGTCGTATCGAGGGTATGGAAGACATCGGCGGCGGCAAGCTGGTCAGGGCTTATGTTCCGCTGGCAGAGATGTTCGGTTATTCTACCGATCTTCGTTCCAGAACACAGGGACGCGGAAACTATTCCATGTTCTTTGATCAAGTACGAACCGGTTCCCAAGAATGTACAGGAAAAGGTGCTTTCCGAGCACAAGAAATAAAAATTCTTACAAAAGGCTTGTAAATCCAAGGAAAATAGAATATAATGATTGATAGCCTGAAAAAGGAAAATTAAATATAAACAGCCCATTATACAGCTGAAATTAACAAATTAAGGAGGACGTTATAAAATGGCCAAAGCTAAATTTGAAAGAACCAAACCGCATTGTAACATTGGTACCATTGGCCACGTTGACCATGGTAAAACAACTTTAACAGCTGCAATCACAAAGACCCTGCATGAAAGACTGGGCACCGGTGAGTCCGTAGCTTTCGAGAACATCGATAAGGCTCCGGAAGAGAGAGAGCGTGGTATCACCATCTCTACTGCTCACGTTGAGTATGAGACCGAGAACAGACACTACGCACACGTTGACTGCCCAGGCCATGCTGACTACGTTAAGAACATGATCACCGGTGCTGCTCAGATGGATGGTGCTATCCTTGTTGTTGCCGCTACCGATGGTGTTATGGCTCAGACAAAAGAGCACATCCTGCTTTCCCGTCAGGTAGGCGTTCCTTACATCGTAGTATTCATGAATAAGTGTGATATGGTTGACGATGCCGAGTTACTTGAGTTAGTAGACATGGAGATCCGTGAGCTGCTGAACGAGTACGAGGTCCCGGGCGATGACACTCCCGATCATTCAGGGTTCCGCTCTGAAGGCTCTTGAAGATCCGTCCAGCGAGTGGGGCGACAAGATTCTTGAATTAATGAACGCTGTAGACGAGTGGGTTCCGGATCCGGTTCGTGACACTGACAAGCCATTCTTAATGCCAGTAGAGGATGTATTTCACCATCACCGGACGTGGCACTGTTGCTACCGGTAGAGTTGAGCGTGGTACTCTGCACCTGAATGACGAAGTTGAAATCATCGGTATCCATGAGGACGTTCGTAAGAGCGTTGTTACTGGTATCGAGATGTTCCGTAAGCTGCTTGACGAGGCTCGTGCAGGCGACAACATCGGCGCTCTGCTGCGTGGCGTACAGAGAACTGAGATCGAAGAGGTCAGTGTCTGTGCAAGCCAGGTTCTGTTAAGTGCCACAATAAGTTTACCGCACAGGTTTACGTTCTGACCAAAGACGAGGGTGGTCGTCATACCCCGTTCTTCAACAACTATCGTCCGCAGTTCTACTTCAGAACCACCGACGTAACAGGCGTTTGCGAGCTGCCGGGGTGTTGAGATGTGCATGCCTGGTGACAACGTAGAGATGTCTATCGAGCTGATTCATCCGGTAGCTATGGAGCAGGGTCTGCGTTTCGCTATCCGTGAGGGTGGTAGAACCGTAGGTTCTGGTAGAGTTGCTAGCATCGTTGAATAATTTCGGCAAGACTTATACGCTAAAATCATAAAATAATATATCTGAATTGATATTGTGCCCAAACAGTAAAATTCCCCGGAAGATGTATCTTCCGGGGTTTTTGGAAGGTGCGGCGGATATCTGGAATGAAACTTAACCGCAGCACAGGTCCGTGTCCCATGTATAGGGACCCCTTTGACGTGTCAAATCCATAGAAGTCGGCAAATGACAGCCTGAAGATGCTCCGGTCGGCAGACGGTAGTTTTATCTGGTTTTTTATCAGATACTGGAAAATACCGCTGCCTGATATATTCCCACCATCAGTATGGCTTTTCAGTACGCCGTCCTCCACCAGGGCCTTTCTGTAGTTTTGGCTGTCCTCCTCTGTTATGACCAGGGTGTGGCTGTCCAGGCGGTTGATGTCGCCAATGCAAAGGGCCGGCAGGCCGAAGAAGTTCATGGTGTTCTTCATGGCATAGGTGTCCTCGTAGGAGTGGGGATGCCCGCACATGTTTTGGCAGCCACGGCGCCCTGCTTCATGGCGTTGGGCCATATGCCGGACAGGCCGCACACATCCCCGGCCCCGTAGACACCGGGAACAGAGGTAGAGAGATACTGGTCCACCTGTGACGGCCCTGCCCGTCTCCACGCTGCAATGCTCCAGAAAACGGATTTCCGGGCGTACGCCTGCCGCCGCAATGATGAAGTCACAGGCCAGTTCTTCGCCGTCCTCCAGAACCAGGGCGCTTACATTGCCCCGGAATCCAGACGGGTCCGGCTTGCCCTGGCTGCCAGCCGGAAGCTGCATCCGTGGTGTTCAAAGAGTCTCTGGTACTCAGACGCAGCTTTGGCATCCAGCTGGAGGGGGCAGAATCCGGTCCGCCATCTCCACGACCGGGGAGATTCCCGCTCCATCAGCGCGTAGGCTGCGTCCATTCCCACCAGGCCGGAGCCCACGATCACCGCCTTTTTCCCGGAGGCGGCCGTGTCGATGGCCCGGCGTCGCATAGATCGCGGAAGCCGTACACGTTGTCCGCCTCCGGAAGCCGGGGATGGGCGGAACCAGGTAGTAGGCGCCGGTTGCGATCAGCAGCCGGTCATAGGGGAGGAAAGGTCCCCGTCAAAGAGGATGCGCCTCTCAGCGCAGTCCAGCCGGACCATGGCGCGTCCGGGAACCAGTTTATGTTGTTAATCCACAAAAAAGCCGGGCGGAATAAAGCTGATTCCTTGGGCGTCGCGCTCACCGCCCAGATATTTGTGAAGCATGCAGCGGAGTGGACCTGGTCGTCCCTGGATACCACCACGATCTCGTCCGCCGGGCGCAGCTGGCGGATGGTCTTGGCGGCGGTTATGCCTGCCGCCGGCTCCGATAATGACATGTCTCATGACTCCACCTCCTCAATCCAGATTGCCTTTTTGGGACATGCCTTTACACAACTGGGCTCTCCGCCGCTGTCCCGGCAGAAATCGCATTTGAGCATGCGGCCTTGGTCTGGCGGTCCGGCTTTAAGACGCCGAAGGGGCAGTTCATCACGCACATGAAGCATCCGGCGCATTTTTTTCATCGTATTCCCACCAGCCCGGTTTCCGGGTTCTTTGCTGAGCGCCCGCCATACAGGAGCGCACGCACTCGGGCTCGTCGCAGTGGCGGCAGAAGATGGGGCGGTATTGGAGGCGCCGGTCCGGCTGTTTGCCGGATCGGAAGGTCCGGCTTTCGTTCATTTTTAGGATCCCCGCCATCCGGGGCCGTTTTGACGGATATGCCTTTATCTGTCCGGCTGTGCGCGTTCATACAGGCCAGGTGCAGTTTAAGCAGCCGTCGTACAGGCTGGCATCAATCCATATTCGTCTCATAGCAAGCCCCTCCTATATGTGCAGATGCCTTTCCGTTTGTCCTTCGATGATGCGCTCCAGGATATCCGCGGGTGGCGGTGGCATCGCCGTTCACGATCACCTGTCCGCCGGTCAGTTCCCGCATATCCTCGGTGAGCACCTGGGTCACCAGGGAACTTCCGGTGATGAAGGGGGCAGGCCCAGATGCAGGGGAAGTCCCAGGGCCAGGCCGAAGGCGCCGTCCGCCAGGGCCTGCTCCTCCAGCCACTGGGCGGCGGAGAGCACCAGGGGGAGCTCCGGAATATCCACGTTTAGGGCCTCGGCCAGCTGGGTGGCCACCATTTCCAGGCGGCCGATGGCCAGGCAGGGGCCGAAGTTTAAGACCGGAGGGATTCCGAGGGACTCGCAGACCGCCCGCAGCTTCGGGCCGGCCAGGCTTGGCGGCCTCAGTGGTCATGAGCCCGCAGTTTTCCAGGCCGCCTGAGGAACATCCGGCGGTCAGAACGATGATGTCTCTGGCAATCAGCTCCTTTAGTCAGCTCCACGGTCAGCACGTCGTGCCCGCCTGCCGTCAGGTTGGAGCATCCCCACCACACCGGCGATTCCCTTGATATCCCCGGAACAATGAGGTCGATGAGGGTTTCCAGCTGCCCCCCAGGAATTCTTTTAAAGATACCTCGCTGACGCCGGTGATGGTGTTGGTTTGCCGTGTTCCGCGAAGGAGGTTTAAGGGCACCCGGGCCCTGACGGTTTTTGTAGGATTCCAGTATCTCGTCAGGATTTCCCGGCTGATGCGCGCCCTGTCCTCAAACACAAAGGGCTTTAGTGCGGCGTTTTTCTTTTTGGCCACGTCGTCCAGGCAGATCTGCTTGATTTTTAGAGGAGTCGCAGATGGGCTCGATTCCGGGCAGGGTGCAGTTGAACTCGGAGAGCACCGCGTCGATGGCGCCGGTGGCCAGAACCGCCTCGCTGGTGTAGTTGTTGCCCGCGTGGCCGCTGAAAATGTCCTCGTAGTGCACGCCGCGCAGCTGGAGGTCCTGGCCTACGCACGCAGGTGCAGCCCACCAGGCGGAAGCCCTGGCGCCGGCTTTTTCTTGCGCGCTCCTGACCTCGCTCTGGCGCAGCTTTTCCTGGAGATGAACAAAGATGGAGTGCTGGTGGCCCGTGATCATGATGTTGATGTAATCCGGGGCAATGACGCTTAAGCCCACAGGTGCTTTTGGTGATCTCCGGCTCGCCCAGCATCACGTCGTTTAGCAGGTTGGTCAGCATGAGGCCGTAGACGCCGGTGGAGATTCCCAGCTTCAGACAGTGCAACAGCATATCCACCGGGTCGGAGTTTAAGTTGGTGGAACATTTCACCACGCCGGAACAGACCTCGGATTTGGCTCCGCCCGGGAGAATTCCCAGTTCTTCCCAGCGCTTTAAGCGCGGGGCGTAGGCCAGCTTCTTTGTCAGCTCCATGGGGGTGTAGTCGGGGCGGTACAGGTCGTCTAGGACGGCCTGGGCTACGGCCGCCGCCTGGGCGTGGGGATCGCCCGCGGGGATGCCGAACAGCTGGCATAAGTGGCTTAACGCGCCAGGGCCCTGATCTCGCCGCCGGAAAGGGCGGTGTTCTAAGGTTCAGGCGGTGGTCTCGATCACGTGGATGTAACAGCCGGACCCGGCCGCCACGGCGCGCAGAAAGTTCCTGGCCACGATCACGTGGCGGATGCGCCGCAGATCCCGTGGGGCCTCTCGGGGTGATCCGGCAAGGGCCGTTGAGCATAGCCGGCAGCAGACGCCCTGCAGGCCGAAGCCGTGCATTTTACCGACTGTCCCTCCACCCGGTGGTGGATGTCTCCATGGGGGAGCCCGGCGATGTAGCCCTCCAGCGGTTTGTCCGCACTTTTGCAGGTTGTGCAGCTGTAGCAGTTGTTCATAAGATGATACCTCCTGTCAGTTGGGATTGGTGGCTGCGAATCCCGTCACGGCGGCGGGAAATGCAGCGGTTATAAGGATGTTAGAGAAAATTGGTTTATCATAAAATGGACTAAAATATCCACTTTAAGGGCGAAAAATATAGAAGGAAGAGGCGGCCCCGCCCTTACTTGCCTTTTTTTAAGCAGCTCCTCCAGGAGTGGGCCTTTAACTCCTGTTCCAAAATCCCTGGACGCGGGCCAGCTCCCGGTGGATGGTGCAGCCGGAGGACAGCGCCAGGTATTCTGCAGCGAAAGTCGTTCTGGAGGCAGTGGGTCAGGAAAAATTCCTCGTCGGTGGCGCGGATTACGTCGAACAGGGTGATATCCGCCAGATTTTTCCGAGCAGCCGCCGCCGGAGCCGCGTTTGATCTGGACCAGTCCGGCGTTGTCCAGCTTTTTAAGATCTTGTACGCGAACTGTTTTGGGATACACTCGCGCTCGCACACCTGCTGGATTGTCATCAGTCCGCCGTCCCGGAGGGCCCGGAGGATGCGGATGCCGTAGTCGGATTCTTTTGTGATCATCATAGTGCGTACACCTCCCATTTGTTAATCTTGTAACGATAACTGTATTATATCAAAGTTGACAAAAAATATCAAGTATAATTAAAAAAATAAACAAAGTATACAAAAAATGTGTGTGGGGAGGGGGGAGGCGGAGAATATGCGGCGCAGGCGGAGAATATGCGGCGCGGGCGGAGCGTATGAGGGGGTGCAGGCAGAGAATATGCGGCGCGGGCGGAGCGTATGGAGGTGCGGGCGGGGGAATGCCCACGCCCGCCGTTATCAGCTGCACTGCTGCAATTCTCCACCCGCTCCGTCGCATAGTATTCCCGCAGGAATTCCAGGAACGCCCGGGCGGCCTTGGTCATGTAGCGGTTTTTCTTGTAGCTGACCAGCATGGGACGGACCACCGGGGGGCCGGACAGGGGAGGACCTTTACGGCGTGGTTGTACTGGCATTTCTTCTTGAATGCCTCGGGTACCAGGGCGACGCCCAGACCGGCGGAGATCAGGTCCAGCATCCGACAGTGGAAGCACTCCATGGCCACATTTGGGGTAAAGCCCGCGGCCTGGCAGATTTCCTCCGTAAAGCTGCGGAAGGAGTAGCCTTTCGGGAGGCTGATGAAGGGCTCGTCCTTCAAATCAGCCAGGGAGATTTCCGGCCGGTCCGCCATGGGATGGGCGGCGTTTAGGGCCAGGAAGAAGCGGTCCTCATAGACGACCTCCTGGACGAAATCCGGGCGGTCTAAGTATTTGGGGATCAGCAGGAAGTCAAAGTCGTTCTGGTTCAGCTCCCGCTCCGCGTTTTCCGGTTCGATGGTGAACTGGCTGATGCGGATGTCCGGCTGCCTGTGCCGGAAGGCCATGATGGCATCCTGTAAGTAGGTCTGGCTGACGGGCCGAGGACCAGGTTTTCGGTCCGCTGCTGCCTAAAGTCGTCCACCGAGCGCACCGCGTTCTCGAGCAGGGCCAGGGCGGGGGAGACGAAGGCGTAGAAGGACTGGCCGCAGTCGTTTAGGTAGATGTTGCGCCCCACCCGGTCGAACAGGGAGACGCCCAGCTCCTTTTCCAGGCGGCCGAGGCTTGCGCTTAGGGCGGGCTGGGCGATGGAGAGCCGGGCGGCGGCGCGGGTCATGTGGCCCTCCTCCACGATGGCGCAGAAGTATTTCAGCTGAAGTAGATCCATAAGAGCACCTCTCACAAAACGGTAGATTGATAACACAGACGTTATCAATCTACGAAAAATTAGTATTATACATCTGATTGTTATAATGATAACATAAAGAGGAAATGATACAAGAAAACTGTGCAAAAGCACAAATTGGAGGAAGGGTGAATGGAAGGTTTTGACGTTCCTGTGAATCGAAAGGGACCGGAAGTATCAAATGGGACCGGGCAAAAGGAAATTTTCCACGGAAAAGGAGCTGATTCCGTTATGGATCGCGGACACGGATTTTGTGGCTCCCCGGGGAGGCCAGGGAGGCGCTGATCGCCAGAGCGACCACGGGGTGTACGGCTACAGCTTCGCCACGGCGGATTATATTGAGAGCGTCGCCGGATGGTTGAACGGGAGTACGGCCTGGGATGTGAAGAATGAGTGGGTGTGCCCCACCTACGGCGTGGTGACGGCGCTGTACTTCACTATCCTGGCGCTGACGGAGCCAGGGGGACCGGGTGATGATCCACACGCCCGTCTGGCGATCCGTTTTACGCCATTATACAGAACACAGGGGCGGGAGGTGGCGGACTGCGGGCTGATCCGCGAGGGCGGCACATACCGGATGGATTTTGAGCGGATGGAGGAGCAGATGAAGCAGGGGGGTGAAGCTTCTGATTCTCTGCAATCCCACAACCCTACCGGGGCGCGTGTGGCGGGAGGAGAGCTGGCCCGGGTGGCTGAGCTCTGCGTCCGGTACGGCGTGTACCTGGCCTCGATGAGATCCACTGTGATTCTGGCGCTGTTTGGGAATCCGTTCACGTCGATGCTTAAGTTTAAGGACGTGCACAGCCTGCTGGCGGTGTACACATCCCCGGGAAAGACGTTCTCCATGACCGGGGCCATCGTCTCAACCTGCTGATCCCGGACGCACAGCTGCGGGAGCGCATCATGGGCAAGCTGCGGGGGCATGGATCATGAGCCCCAACCCCTTCGGTATGGCGGCGGCCAAGGCGGCCTACGACCACGGGAGAGAGTGGCTGCTGGAAGAGAAGCGCTGCCTGGAGGAGAACTGCGGTTCGTATCCGCATACGTGCGGGAGAACATGCCCGAGGTGGGCGTGACGGAGCACGAGGGGACTTACCTGATGTGGCTGGATTTTAGCTGCTTGGGACTGGGGAGAAGATTTGTGTAAGACGCTGGTGGATTCGAGTGCGGAATCGGCGCAGGCGACGGCATTCACTACGGGGGAGCGGAGGAACTTTATCCGGCTCAATATCGGCTGCGCCAAGTGTCTGCTGGAAGTCGCGATGGACGCGATGAAGGGGTTGTATAAAGCGGATGGCGGGAAGAGCGCCGTCCAGGCTGGGTATAGGAGGGAATCGAAAAATAGGAGGATGAAACGGTATGAGTAATCAACACAACAACGGCGAGGCCCAGGTGCTGGGCTTCAGAGACTGCATGAGCTTTTGTATCGGGCAGATTATCGGCTCCGGAATCATGGTGCTGACGGGCATCGCGCTGGCTAAGACGGGGCGGGGAGTCCCCTTCTGGGTTTCTGGTGGCCGCGGCCATCATCATGATCACCATGGTGCCCCTGGCGGTTCTGGGCTCCGCGATGCCGGGCACGGGCGGCAACTATACATATGTCCGCGAGATGATCGGGCGCAAGTCGGGATTCGTGTACGTGGTCATGTTCGCGGTGTCCCAGTGCCTGATCTCCACATTCGCCCTGGGCTTTGCCAACTACCTGCAGGCGATTGTGCCCCTGGATCAACGTGAAGCTGGTGGCCCTGGGGCTGCTGGTGATCTGTGTGCTCTTTAACATGATCGGACTTAAGACGGCGGCAAAGCTCCAGACCGTGATGGTGGCGGTCCTGATGACGGCCCCTGTGCGTGTACATTGTATTCGGACTTCCGCGGGTGGATTTTTCCGTGTTCACGGAGCCGGGCGCCATTATGCCCAACGGCGCGATCAGCTTTTCACGGCCTCGGCCCGCTTCTCTACTTCCCCATGGCGGCGCCAAGTTTGTGGCGGAGCTGGGCGGCGAGATCAAGGATCCGGGCAAGACCATTCCACTGTTCCATGTTCCTCTCCACCGGCATTGTGGCTGTGTTCTACGCCCTGATGGGCGTGGTTGCAGCGGGCGTGCTCCCCCATCGAGGAGGTTGCCGGCAAGACGCTCGTAGTCTCCGCGAAGGAGATTTTCCCGACTCCCATTTACCTGTTCTTCGTAATCGGCGGCGCGCTGTTTGCGCTGGCAACCACCTTAAACGGCACCCGTCCTGGATCACTAAAGGACTGTACGTGGCTTCCAAGGAGGGCTGGTTCCCGGAGAGCCTGGCGGACACCAACAAGCACGGGGTTCCCTACAAGCTGCTCCTGATCTTCTTCGTGATCGGCGCCGTGCCGATTGTGACCGGAATGGACGTGTCGTTCATCTCCCCCTGGGCGTGGGCCTCACCGTGATCTGCAACGTGCTGCCGGTCAGCGCCGCCTACCGGCTGAAAGAGAAGAAGCCGGAGGCATACGAGAACGCCACCTTCAAGATCGGCAACACGGCGCTGCGGGTGATCACAGTCATTTCCGTGGTCCTGCTTCTGGTCACCGGCTGGCTGAACTTAAAGGACTTAAACCTGGTCTCCTGGATCAGCCTGGCCGTGTTCTGCGGTGCTGTGCGTGGTTTACGCCAATGTGTGAGAAGGTTGTGATCGAGAAGGCAGCAGGAAAAAAAAAATAGAGGAGACGGATATGCGGACTTATGCGATTGTCGGATTCGGCACGGCGGGGTATCATGCGCTGAAGGCCATACGCGGGCTGGATCCGGACGGAACAGTGGATGTTTACACAAATACAGGTCTCGCACCCTACAATCCCATGCTTACCACCTACTACACGGGTGGTAAGCTTTCCTATGATGGGATGTTCCCATTTGGAAACATGGACGAGGTGCAAAGGGGCTGTCCTTTCACTGCATCTGCGGGAGGTGAAGGCGGTCCGGGCGAAGGAACGGGCGGTGGAGACCGGGGACGGGCGGTTAGGACCTACGATAAGATATTGATCGCCACGGGGGCCTCCGCTTTTGCTCCCCCTGTGCCGGGGCTGGAGCCGGAATGCCGGTTTCTCATGCGCACTCATGAGGATGCGGCGCGCCTGAGGGAGGCGCTGGAGGACGGACAGGTGAAGAGCGCCGTGGTGGTGGGCGCCTCCATGGTGGGGATCAAGGTGGCGGAGCTTTTGGCCGCCCGGGAATCGGACGGTGCTGGCCGATCTGGCGGGGTACATCTTCCCGCTGGCCGCTTACCCGGACGTGGCGGAGGAGATCGGCCGCCGGGTGGAGAAAAAAGGGGTATCCCTCCGGTTCGGGCGGACCATCGACCACATGGAGCAAGAGACGTTTGCGGGCGGCGGGACACAACAGTTTGCGGTGATGACGGACGGGGAGCGGATTCAGGCCGACATCGCGGTACTCTGCATCGGAACCCGGGCCAACACCGGCGTCGTGGACGCCGGGGGAGATTGAGACGTCCCGGGCGATCCTCGTAAACGAGCGGATGGAGACGTCCGCAGAGGGGATTTACGCCGCGGGGGACTGTTGCGCGGGCAACAATATCCAGAGCGGCGAGCGTCAGATCATCGGCCTTTTGGGCCAACGCCAACTGTCAGGGGACGGTGGCCGGGACCAACATGGCGGGCGGCGAGGCCCGCGTTTAGGGGAAACATTCTCCACAATATCACCCATTTTATGGATATGGACTTTATCGGGTTCGGCGACAACCGGATTGCCGGGGAAACGCTGACCTTCGGAAGCCTGGGAGCGCGGGCTTTATATCAAGGCGGTTTGCCGGGACGGACGCCTGGCCGGGATCAATATTCTGGACAGCTACCCGATCAGCGGCATAATCAAAACTACATGCTCCGCCTGTTTGAGGACCCGGACAGCCGCCTTGCGCCCTTCAGGCCGGGATGCTGGTGAAGGCGGGGCTGACGGAAGAATTTATTGAGAGATTGGAGGCTGCGGTACATGGAGACCAGGGAAGAACTGCTGAGGGCGAAGATTCCGTGCCCGAAACGGGAATTGAGGTCAAGCGAACGCTGTGCGCCATTGCAGCCCCTCGTTTCACTGCGGCGTCGACGCGTATGTGAAGGACGGCCGGATCATAAAGGTGGAGGGAATCGACGGGCATCCCATGAACAATGGCCTGCTCTGCACCAAAGGGCTGTCAACCGGGAGTATGTATACCGGAAGGACCGGATTCTTACGCCCTCTAAAGCGCGTGGGCGCCAGGGGGACGGGGAAATTTGAGGAGATCACGTGGGACGAGGCATACCGGGACCATCGCGGACCGGCTTTGGCCATCCCGGGGCAGGGAGAGCGGGGCGGACGCGTGCTGTTCTTCGGCGGCTACTCAAGTGGTTCCGCCCGTGGCTTGCATCGGCTGGCGTACTCCTTCGGAACGGAGAATTACGCCACGGAATCCAGCACCTGCTTTCACCTCGGGTTGATGGCCTGGAAGGTGGCCACAGGCCGGCCGGCCAGGCCCGGACATGGAGCACTGCGGGGTGTTTTCTGGGATGGGCCTTCAACCCCTACCACTCCCGGTATTTAAACGGAAAGCGCGCGGACGAGGCCAAGGCCAGAGGCGTCAAGTTTATCGTGGATCCCCGGAGACCCCGGCCACGGAGAAGCTAGCGGACATCCACCTGCGCCCGGTGGGCGGCACGGACGGGGCGCTGGCGCTGGGCATGGCCAATATCCTCATTGAGAACGGCTGGATCGACCGGGATTACATCGAACGGTACGTTTCAGGTTTGAGGCGTTCGCGAGTACGTCCGGCGGTTTAACGAAGACAATCTGGAAGCGCTGACCGGCGTGCCCTACGATCAGGCCCTGGCACGCCTGCCGGTTGATCCACGAGAACGGGCCGCTGTCCGTCAACGAGTCCTGCGCGCCCCTGGCCCACCAGAACGGGATGCAGAATTACCGGGCGATCATGGCCCTGACCGCGCTCACCGAAGCTACGACCGGATGGGGGCCAGCGGCCCAGCGTTCACACCTACATCCACCAGTCCTCGGGCTTTCGGACCAGGGAGGAGGAGTTTGTGGGCGAAGCGGCCGGTGGGCTTGCAAAGCCGCCGGTGGGAAGCGGGCGTTTCCGCTCTGGTATGAGCTGGGGGGGAGGGCCAGGCCATGGACATCGCCCGCCAGGTGTTGGAGGGGACGCCATACCCCATCCGGGCGATCTTCGCCTGCGGCATGAACGCCCGGATGTTTCCGGACACGGAGTATGTGAAGAAGGCTCTGGGAAAGCTGGACTTCTTTGTGGACGCGGACTTATTTATGACGGACACGGCGAAGCTTGCGGACATTGTGCTGCCGGCGTGCACGTCCTTTGAGCGCGGGGAGTTTAAGAGCTATCCGGGCGGATACGCTACGTACACCAACCCGGTGATCGAGCCGTCTCGGGCAGGCGAAAAGCGACGCGGATATTTTGTGCGAGCTGGCAAAATTACATGGATCTGGACGATCCGTTCCTTCGCAGCGGTTATGAGAATTGCATCCGGTACATGATCCGCGACCTGTCCGTGACCGTGGAGGAGCTCAAGGCGTGCGGACCTGCCGGTTCTTGTGCCGGAGCGGGAGCCGTACGTGGAGGGCGCCTACATCGAGGGCGGCATGGACACGGAGAGCGGGAAGTTTGAGCTGGACTTTTGCTCATCAAAGGCCCACCCGGAGTGGAACCTGGATTCCCTTCCCACCTACCGCTGCTCGCTCAACCAGGCGGACGAGGAGCGCTACCTTCATTCTCTGCGCCGGGGGCCAGAATTCCCCATGCGCTGCACTCCCGGCTGCACGACGTGCCGTGGCTCAGAAGCCTGCGGCCGGAGCCGGAGGCCGATCTGGCCCTGGAGGATGCGGCGCCTGGGAATCAAAAGGGCGACGCGATTGAGCTCTTTACCGCCGTGGGCGCCATCGGGGTGAAGGCAAATCCCACAGCCCGGGTGCTGCGGGAATGGTGCACATGTACCACGGCTACCGGGAGGCGGACGGAACTCGCTGATGGACCGGGACAATCTGGACCCCTACTGCGGGTTCCCGGGCTTCCGTTCCACCCGCTGCGGCGTGAAAGAAAGGGGCGATGGGAATGGGCTTCATGATTGACCTGGATCTCAAGAAATGGATACGGCCTGGGCGCCTGCGCCATCGCCTGCATGGACCAGAAACGACATTGAGCCGGAGAAGGGAATCCGCCCGTTCCGCACGGTGTTTGACCGGGAGACGGGCGGCGGCCCTGACGGGAGAAAGGCGGAGTACGTCCATGTGTCCATCGCATGCATGCACTGTGAGGACGCGCCCTGCATCACCGCCATGCCCTGCGCATGCATCCGGAAGCGACGAGGCGACGAACCTGACGGTGTACGACAATACCCGGGTATCGGGTGCCACAGCTGCGCCATGGCCTGTCCCTTCGGCATACCGGCCTTCAACGAGGAGGGGCATATGCAGAAGTGCGACGGCTGCGCGGTGCGGGTGCGCCATGGGCTGGAGCCGGCCTGCGTCCGGGTCTGCCCGTCCGGGGCTTTAAGGCTGGTGCGGACGGAGGAGGTCGGCCGGGCGGATGAGGGGCGATCGCTGGAGCGGGCGGGTGTAGAAATTCTGCGGGCGCAGGGTATTGACATCTGAACCGTTTTGTGCTAAAAAAACTATAGATAACAGACATCTGCATATCACGACATAAGAAAGGCTATGAAGAGAAAGAGTAGCAGTCAGGAAGCCATACAGAAAGCGCCGGTTGATGAGAGGCGCATGGATATGGATTGTGAATACATCTCGAGCTGCGCACCGAACCGGCCGGAAGAATTTTAAGGCCAAAGTAGGCTGCGACGGAACGACACACCGTAACCGCGTGTCAGGGTATCGCTTTTTAGCCGTACCTGCTGAGGCTGTCAGCGCGAGCTGGCCGCGAACGAAAGGTGGTAACACGAGATTGGGTCTCGTCCTTTTTGGGAAACAAAGGGGCGGGACTTTTTAGTACGAATAAAGAATGAACGTCATTTCTTATGAGGGGTGCAGGGCCGAAATAAAACATAAGAAGGAGAGCGCGTTATGATGAAGGAATTTTTGTTGGATTGGGAGAAGGATACGGTTGAGGGAGCGATCCCGGGGCTGGTGGAATTGGGGTTCGTGCGGGACGCGGATGAGTTCCTGCGCCTTTTGACCCAGGGGCAGGTGACCGTGGAGGGGGCTGCTGGCGGCGGACGATCTGGGCGTGCGCTCTACACCAACGACGTGATGAAAATCGGGAGCAGAGCGCAGCGTTCGGTTTATCAAGTGGTGCGCGAGCGGAGGGGGCGTCTTGGCGCACGCGAGGCCGGACGCCCCGGGCTAAGGCCGACTCCCGGGTCTGAGATCGGACTTCCCGCGCCTAAGGCCGACTTCCGGGTCTGAGGCCGGATGGCCCCGTGATTACGGCCGGATTTGCACCTTGACAGCTGGACAAAGGGTGTTACCATAACGTTGAATCAAATAAAGGAACGGACATACAGATGATCAGGGATGAAAAGGCCGCGCGCCTGTATAACCCCACAACTGAATGCAGAACACTGACGGCAGGCTTCCTGCCGTTTTTTATTGGAAATTTTATTGAGGTAGAGTGAAAAAGGAGCGGATCATGGACAAAAATGGATGAATGCGGCTGCAAAGCTGGGGATGATTGTGTTTGGAAACTTTCTGTACGCGCTGGCGGTGACGCTGTTTATCGTGCCGAACCAGCTGATCACGGGCGGGACCACGGGCCTGGCGCTGTTTTTTAACCGCACGGCGGGAATTCCCATCAGCGCGTTTGTGTCGGTGTTCAACATTACCATGTTCCTTTTGGGCGCATGGGTCCTGGGAAAGCAGTTCGCGGTGACGACGGTTCTCAGCACGCTGGTCTACCCATTGCTTTTGGGCGTTCTGGAGGGGCCGGCGTGGCGGGCTTTGTGATGGAGGAGCGCCTGGTGGCGGTGCTCTACGCGGGCTTTCTGATCGGCGCGGGCATCGGCGTCGTGATGCGGGCGGGGGCCTCCACCGGCGGGATGGACATTCCGGCGCTGATTGAAGAAAAAACGCAATATCAATGTGTCGGCCACAATCTACCTGTGCGATTGCGTGATCCTGGCGTTGCAGATGGTCAACTCCGATGCCTACGCTATCCTGTACGGAATTCTGCTGATCCTGGTGTACGCTGGTGTTGGATAAGGTCCTGCTGTTTGGCGGGGCGAGGATGCAGGTGAAGATTATCAGCCGGGAGTATGACGCCATCAACCGCCTGCTGGCGGAAAAAATCGACTGTGGAACATCGCTTCTGCACATGGAGACGGGGGTATCTGCACCAGGAGCAGAATCTGGTGCTCGCCGTCATCTCCAACCGGGACCTGCCGCGGGTGAACCAGCTGGTCCTGGCGTGGACCGGAGGCGTTCATCATCGTCAGCCAGATAAACGAGGTGCGGGGCAGGGGTTTACGCTCAACAAGGTCTACCGGGGCGAGGTGGAAGAGGCGCGGCAGCAGAGGTAGAGCGCGGGGAACGTACGGGGGAGGCCGGTGCGGCGGCAGAGACAGGACGCAAGGGAACAAATGAGGGAGGCCGGTGCGGCGGATGGGGCGCGCCGGCCTCCCTCTCTTTGACGGAGGAACGGGGCGGCGGGAGATTGTAGGAATTTTTGACAGATGCAATTGGAGAAATAGGGAAGATGATGATAAACTATTCAATAAGCGTCTGTGTGGGAAGCCCCGGATTTTCAGGAACTTCTGTTTTTGCCGGGAAATTTTGTCCGCTTCAGGCGGAGTGTCTGGTTGAGAGGGGGAGAGGTATGTTTTTAAGAAATTATGTCTGGCTGCGCTGTTGGTCTATATGTCGTTTACCAGCCAAAGAATCCAAAAGCGGGCAGGAGGCGGGGCCGATTTCGGTGCCGTCGGGCTAGGACCGTAAGCGGGACGGAGGCGGGCGCGGCGGCAGACGGGAAGCAGGACGCCGCGGGCAGAGCGCGTCCGGGCAGGCGGAGCACGAGCCGGTGGAGCGCATGACAAACGCGCAGATGGCACGGGAGCTGGAGCGGCTGGGGCTTCACCTGCCGGCGGAACTGGTGGAGGAGCTGGACGCACAGGAAACCGACAGTGAATACCAGGAGATTTTCGACGCCTACTGCGAGTCAGATCCGGGCTTTGGCTACCGCATGCTGCTTAGCTGGTGGGGATATGGGGGAGTATGACGACAACTGGAACTGGGTTCCCACCTCGGACCAGGTGTACGCCTTTGACTGCGAGGTCTTCAACAGAGCGCCATGTACACGGGTTCATGAACGGCGTCATCGCCATAAGCGGCGGGGAGTTCGCGATCACGGACATCGAGGAGGACACCAGCCAGGTGGACTACGACAAAGAACGAGGAAAACAGATTCTGTCGTTTAAATACAACGGCAAGCCCTATACCTTTGAGGCAGAGTTTTACGGTGACTGGCTGGACTGCGATGTGGTTGGGTTTATGAACGATGTGTTTGCGGCGGAGGGAATCCCAAACGCCTTCTGGCCACGGACGACGGCGGCCAGGGCTTTGCATCCTGTTCTACAATGGAGGTGGGGGAAAGGAGCTGGAGGAGCTGACGGGCATGGAACTGGACACACAATTCTGGTAGAGGTCAGGAGGAGCGCGGTTTGAAGAGGACATTTCGCATCCGGTGGAGGAGTTAATCGGGCCGTTTCGCGGAGAGCGGGGCGCCGGATACCGGCTGCGCCCTGGGGTGGATCAAGGCGGAAATGCGCTGCCGTTCGCCGCGCTGGCGTTTATCCTGGCGGTCACTGCAGCCGGAGCTCATGACCCGGGTGGGGATGTGTACCACCTGATGTTTCTGGGCCTGGCGGGGATTGCATTTGCCGGGGGTGCTGCTCAAGCGGATCGGGATGCAAAAGATCCGGGCCCTGCTGGTCCGGGACTGCGACCCGGGGGCGTACGCGGAGGCGATGTACGGGCTGGCCGTATCCGTGCAGAGGGCCAGATTCCCGAAGCAGGCCACCAGAGAGCAGTTCTGCGGACTGTACACCGCCAATTATGCCATGGCGCTGGGCTATATGGGGCGATTTGAGGAAGCGCGGGTTCTGGCCGGCCGTCTCCTCCGCTGCAGCTCACCCGCTCGAGGAGATGGGCTGCCGGGCAGTTCTCGCCTTCTACCATTACCACCATGGGAGACGGAGGCGCTCTGGGAGGAGTTTTTAAGCCTGCGCCAGGCGGCAGCAGCATGTCGGGAGACGGTGGCCCGCCCTGTCCTGCAAAACGCGGAGCGCCTCATGAATCTCTCGCGGGTCCGCTCCCAGGAGGGCGCGGGGGCCGCGTACCGGCTGTGCCTGGAGGAGCTCACGGACAGCGGACCGCTTTACCGGGCCGTGCGCAGCTGTACGCTGGGGAGCTGGCCCTTGAGGCCGGATACGCCCGCGAGGCGGAGGAGCACCTGCGCTATGCACTGGAGCACGGGAACGGGCTGTACGCAAAGCGCCGGGCCGGGGAGCTGTTGGGGGCTGTTTGGAGGAGATGCGGGCAGGCCGGGGCCCGGGGCCGGCTGATAGAACGATATAGGAAGGAACAGATCAATGAGCCTGATTTGTACAAAAGTTTGGCGGCACATCCGTTGCGGATGCGGACCGCCTTCGCCGTGTGGCGCGGATTATCACCGATACCTATAAGGCGGGAACCAGGTGGTGGCCGTGCTGAGCGCCAGGGCGACACCACCGACGACCTGATTGAGAAGGCCAGGGAGATTAATCCCCACGCCTCCACCCGCGAGATGGATATGTTACTGTCCACCGGGGGAACAGATTTCCGTTTCGCTGTGCGCCGCCATGGCGATTGAGGCCATGGGGTACCCGTGATCTCGACGGGCTGGCAGGCCGGGGTCGTCACCAACACGGCCTCCATGAACGCGCGGATCTAAGAAGGTGGACACGCGGAGCGGATCGAGGCGGAGTTAGACGCCCGCCGGATCGTGATCGTCACCGGCTTCCAGGGAATCAACCGCTACGACGACTTACCACCTGGGCCGCGGCGGCTCGGACACTTCGGCCGTGGCCTGGCGGCATCCCTGCGGGCGGATTTATGCCAGATTTACACCGACGTGGACGGGGTATACACGGCGGACCCGCATATCGTCCCCAACGCCAGGGAAGCTGGACGGTGACGTACAACAGGAGATGCTGGAGCTGGCGACCCTGCGCGCCAGGTGTTACAACCGCACCGTGGAGGATGGCGAAGAAATACAACGCGTGAACCTGGAAGTCCTGTCGAGCTTTTCGGGAATCCCGGCACAATGGTGAAGGAGGTTGCCAGAGAATGGAAAAATCATATATCAGCAGCGTAGCAAGGATACCAACATCGCGCGGATCGCGCTCCTGGGGCGTGCCCAACGAGATCGGCACGTCCTTTAAGGTCTTCTCCCTGCTGGCGCAGCACGGAATCAACGTGGACATCATCCTGCAGGGCATCGGGCACGCGGAGGGCAGGACATCCTGCTTTTTACCGTGGCGGAGCCGGACCTGGAGCTGGCGGGCGGCACGAGGGGAGAACAAGGCGCATCCGCTCCGCGGGCTGGAGACCAATGCGGACGTGGCCAAGGTGTCCGTGGTGGGCGCGGGCGTCATCCAACCCCGGCGTGGCGGCAGCTGTTCGAGGCCCTCTACGACGCGGGCATCAACATCAATATGATTTCCACCAGTGAAATTAAAATATCCGTGCTTGTGGAGCGCAGGGACGCCGAAAAAAGCTGTGCAAAGTTATTCATGATAAGTTTTTGCTATGGGACATAACGAAAATACTTGTTAAATCGTTCTATTTTTGCCGGAAAATGGCTTGAAATTTGCACAGATTGAATATATAATTATAATCGGCAAGATTTTTGTATTCTTTAGGCGACGGCTATTTGAAGGGCCGCCTAAAGTTGTAAAACTTTTTTATGGAGGACTGCCCAATATGAGTAATTCAGCACAAACTAGCAAGCAGCCGGATCGCGGCCTGCTTGATGAAAACAGTTTTGTTGAAGTCGGCGCCGTACATCACCGCCAGAACCACAGACTTTAACATGACTGAGCGAGGAGACCCCTGCCGACGGCGTGGTGACCGGTTATGGTACCATTGT